>Ga0326511_10000005_pt1 | contig 202175 bp, 339 predicted proteins | sample 0_2496_0518_D_FD_203701 | JGI IMG/M metagenome (GOLD analysis project Ga0326511, IMG submission 203701) | Bovine rumen microbial communities from UC Davis, California, United States - 0_2496_0518 | ecosystem: Host-associated > Mammals > Digestive system > Stomach > Rumen | place: USA...
CTATGAAACAAATATGACACGACCGCAGCGGAATTTCATGGATAATTCCATAAAAGTAGAAATGCTTAATGCAGATGGTTGGTATAGAAAATTCTATTACTGGTTGGATAAAGATAATCCAAATAAAAGAATCATGTCACAGGTTAGAATTAAAAATCAGTTGTATGGAAATCGTTAATTATTAAAAGGAGATGACAAAATGAAAAAATATTGGCCAATGGCGATTATTAAACGTGGTAAAGAGTGGGATATTCAGCACACATACGATGCTGCAATGTCTTATGAAAAGGCAATGGATGTAATAAAGATATGGAGAGATGAGTATAAATTCGAGATTATTTCTTTCTGGATTGATGTTACTGATAACGGAAAGAAAATTGAGAGAAGTACTCCGTATGTATATCTTAATCTTGTAAAAGAACTCTGGGAAGATTTCGGTGATGTTCCGATGAATCCTGAAACGGAATGCATCGAAGATTTCTGGGGAAGATTTGTTCCAGGTACTCACAGAGAAGAGATCTGGCACTGGTTTGAAGATACATTTCATGTTAGCGTTGCGGAAGATTTGATGTAATAAAGTCGCCTTTGATAGAGAGGAGATGATTAAATGAAATATGTTGTAACTGCATACGTTGATAAGGACAAGAAGTACGAAGTAAACGTAACTGTAAAGCGTAATGCCAAAAAGAGAACAGTATTTATTAAATGCATGAATGCGGTTGGTCAGATGTTAGTAAATGATAAAATCCTCACCACAGGCAAGTACGGATTTGAAACACCGTGTTTAAATAATGGTTGTCTTGGTGCGGCATGGTTTAACGATCCATTCATTAATGTGACTATTCAAGAAGAAACTGGTGCTTGGATAGCACTCTAATAAAACTCGCCTTTGATGAGAGGAGAAAGATAAATGAAGAACGAACGTATGATTGTCGAAGGATACGATGGAAATTATTACTTTTTTGATTATCCTGAAGATGATGAAAGGGAAGACGGAATTGGTGCCGTAGATGTAAACGATGAAATTGGTTATCATCAGTGTAAAAGATCTGCTCTTTATGATGATATGGAGGGATATGTAGATGAATTGCAGAATGAAGAAAAACTTCCTGATGGTAATTACATCGTAACTTATTTTTTCTTAAATGATGACTTGGATCTTGAACAGAGAGTTGATTTTGGTATTAGTAAAAGTGAGATTGTTCAGAATGTTATCAGTCAGAAATATATTGAGGGAGCAGATTATTTCCAGATGAAACAGTTGGTTAGATACTAAAAAGGAGATGACATAATGAAAACATACATTATTGATTATGTTGTTGGTAACACATATAAAGTAAAGAAGATAAAAGCGGAAACGGTTGAACAGGCAACTAAGAAAGCAAGAGTTAAATCAATTGTTGATATTAACATTGAAGAATACATTGTGAAAGACAAATATCAGCTGAGAGACTTTTAATAAAAGACACGTTTAATGAGAGGAGAAAGCTATGATAAAGGTAAGAGCAAGAGTTGATGACGATTATATGACAATGCACTTCCCGTCACTAAAGGACGCAATCAATTATGTGTCTTTTGAGTATGAGTACTATTCAAAATTATATGTAGAAACAGAAAGATACAATGCCGCAGATACAAAAGATTGTGTCGTTTGTTTTGATGATGAAGACCATCATTGTGAATTATATAGTAATAAATTGAGAATGGCATATATTGATTCGTGGGATATGTATATGGAATGGCAGATAGAAGAGAAATGAAAATCAAGTTTGACGGGAGGAATGCAAATGGAATTCAGAAGCGCGATTGTAGATGAAACCGGCATGGTGATGTTTTGGGTTGATACTCTCCAGGGTGACGATCAGGTAGAAGCAATTCTCGCCGCTCATCCGGAGTGGTCATGTGTAGCAATTGAACAGAGCGATTATTAAAGAAGGGAGCGTGATACAATGAGCAACACAATAGAAAGCTGTGCAACAACCGATGGAAAGATGATGTGCGAACTGGTAACCGGTAAACATTACGGAGCAACGGTATATGTAGTTCATGTGTACGAAACATCGGACTACGTAGACTACAAAGAAACTCACCGGTCTTATCCGATAGGCAACAAGGTAAAGGCGAAGACATTATATAAGAAGTACACTAATTTGTACTTGAGAAATCGCAAGTAATTATTAAGGAGGAAAAACCATGACAGAAATGTTGATTAAAAACGTATCTACCGCAGCAACTAGAGAACTTGCACAACTTAAAAAAGAAATTGCTCGTCTCGAAGAAGAACTTGACATAAAAGATCGCGCAATTAAAGAGTACCAAAAATCTGTTATTAAAAATGCTATGAAAGTAACCGAAAAGAAACCGTTCGCTCCGGCAACCAAAGTAACACCTGATCAGTTCGCCGAAATTTATGAAGCGATAGTTTATAATGCGCGTGACTTTGATAAGGAAACTCACGGATACGATTTGGACGACATAACAAATGACAGAATAACTATTACCTGGAGAGGAATGGAAACGTCCATTGAACTTGGTGCTGAGGTAAATGAATATTTTATGGAAGCACTGAAGGAAACATACAAACAGCAGATCGGTTATTGAGGAGAACGGCTATGAGAAAACCAACATGGAGAATCACAAGAGAAAGCTTTGACTACTTAGTAGACAATATCCAATATATTGTTACTCACGCCGAGGATTACGATCAGATGTATAACGAACTTGAGGATTTGATTGTCGGCGAAGGATTTATTGAAGAGATTACTGAGGAGGAAGACAAATGAAATTATTAAAAACACTGAGAGTTAATCAGAAAGCAAGAGTAAAACTTGATTACTTCATGGGAACGGACACTTACAAAGACATCTATCTGCCGATAGTCATCAAGGCAGAATATCCCACCTGGTATTTATGCGAGGTTCTCCCTCACATGAATCCTCGCGGTTGGAAAACTTCCGCACCGTATCCCGTAACGATCAGTAAATGGAATCTTGCTCACGGTTTTGTTAGCGTAATTCCATACAACGAAAATAATCCCGTGCTTTATATGGCATAAATAATCAACAACTAAAGGAACTGGCTTCGGCTAGTTCCTTTTTATATAGAGAAAACAATTATTTATTATCAATCAATTATTAAGGAGTGTGCGTATAATGATGAGAAAAAAAGAATTCTTTAGAAGCTATGGAATCGAGTACAGAACTAAAGATAGCAAAATCCTTGCACCGTGGGGACAGTGGGTATCACTTCCGCTCACATGGGGGTCCAAAACACATTGCTATGGATGGAGCATGTTAGCCGGGACAAAGTCATGGAAAGTAGAGTTCAACGGCAAATCTTGCACTATGAAGGGAACTTGCCCACTTCAGTGTGAACATTGCTACGGTTGCAACGGCAGATACGCAATGGCTTCGGTATATAACAGCATTGCTTGGAAAACAGTAGCTGCTCGTCAGTATATGGATTGGCTTGAGAACGCTATCACCGCTCAGATTAACTGGGGAAAGAACGGTAAGCCGCTCGGTTTTGTTCGTGTCCATATCACCGGTGATTTCTTCTCCGAGGAATACATTGCTATGTGGAAACGTATCAAGGCAAATTGCCCGACCACTCGTATGTGGGCTTACACCAAGAACCCTGTTGCTGAGAACGCTTTCGATGACGTTGAGGGATTCAACATTGTCAAGAGTTTGGTTCCGGGATTTGGTCTGAATTACGGTCATTGCGATCATGTGATGGAAATGTACAACGCATTGAAATCCGCCGGAATTGAAACGCACATTTGCAGATGTGCAGTTGATGGCGAACAGCATTGTGATACTTGCCGAGCTTGCCAGGATCTGAAGCATGTTCTGTTTCTTGAGCATGGTACTAGCTATGATCCGAAGGTAGATCCGCTCTGGGATGAGTTTGTAGCATTGGTTGAGAGCGAAGAGAACACCAGACACATTTGAGAAACCTATCAATTAATTATTAAATAAGGTATTGACAAACAGAAAGGAATGTGGTAATATGACGAACAAAACAAACAATGAAATTACTCGTACAGCAACCGGTTACAAGCTTTTCGAGATGAGTCCTTCAGGTGAATTATTCCCACTGTTTATCGACAAAAACACGCCGGTGCCGATCGGCGAGTGGATGAAAGCCGAATTTCATCCCACCAAGGGATTTGCCGCTAGGGGCGGTTGGCACATCGGTGCGGATGTTCCGGATGCTCCGTGGTTAAAGTCCTATGATGGAACCGACACCGGTTATTACAAACCTCGCTTCAAACATGGAAAGCGAGTATGGTGCGAGGTTGAGTACAATGCAAGCACCGACTATAATAAGGAAGTAAGCGAGTTACCAAAGAAGTGCTTTACGGACAAAGTTCCCGACAACGGATACTATTTCTTCCGTGAAGTCGGTAAGGGAGTTTGGGTTATTACTTCTGATATTAAAGTAACCAGGGTTCTGGATGAAGATGAACGCATTGAAATAATGGATGCAATTGGGTATAATGAGGTAGAGGCGTTCAGCAAGTACAAGGCAACTTTTGAGAAGCGCATGAAGATTGCGGTAGCGTAAGGGAGGTTGATATTATGGGAGCGTTTCTGATGTTAATTGTAATCATTTGTTTATTTGGGATTTATGCCGGAGTTCGCTTAACAGGAGAAGGAAGTTCGGCTGGCCCAATACTTGTGTTTGTCTGTGGTACACTGGCCGCCGGAATCCTTGGCGCATTGAGATAATAATATAAGAAAGGAAAATGATTATGGGAATTTTAGGAGCATTTTTGGCAGTAGGTTGGCTTGGCGGAAATTTAGTAAAAGACGCAACAAAGACAGCGAAAATAACTCCGGCTATGAACGCTGGACTTCCGGATAGAATTGAATGGCGTAATGGAAATTATTATGATACTGTAACAGGGAAAAGAGTTAGACGAGAATTTTTCAACGATCCTATTACCGGAATAAAAGGAACTACGGTATGGGTTAATGCAAAAACGGGAAGCGTGATTTATGTCCCATCAAGAGAGAAATATTTTGAAAAACAAGAAATCGCTAAAAAAGAAATCGAACGATTAAAAGCGGAAAAAGATGCGGTTTGGCTTCAGGAGGCGATTGATAATAATGACAGATTTGCAAAAGTAATATTACCTTTCAGAGATGGAGTGTGTAATGTTGCGGAAGGATATTATGACAGAAAACAATTAGTGGAGAATGAAGAAGATAGAAAATATTACTTCGCCATTCATAATATTATGTTCAAAGCAGTTATTGAGAATGGACGTTGGGTACCATATAAATATGGTTCATATTGGATGCTTTATGAAAGATACAATAAAGATATTTAAATTATCTAGAGGTGATTAGATGAGAAAACGAACAAACATGTTTACATCATATCTTACATGTAATAAATGCGGAAAGCAATTTCCTATTATGCGTAGCAAAGGATATAAACGCGAAAAGGGGCACATTAAGGATTTATGGTGTCCATTTTGTAAGACTGAGAGTAAATTTAAAGAATTTTGAAATATTATCAATAGGAGAAAAAATAATTATGACTGGAAGACAGGAAGATGAAATAAAACTAAAAAATAAAATACAAAAAATGTTAATTGACAAACCTATTATATTAAAAAAATATTATGCGTATATGGGGGAGAATAAAACAGAAAAAACAAAAAATTTGTATATATTAGGTCTTATAAGATATAATAATTTTTTAATTATAAATAATCATACCGTAGAAGATTTTGATTATTTGCAAAATCAGAAAAAAACAGATATTAACGAATACATAGAAGAGTTAAAATATAGAAATGTTAATGGGAAAATAATAAATAACAGCAGAAGTAATATTAGGACTAATTTATATGCGGTAAAATCTTTTTTTGAGTTTTTGGAGGATGAGGAATACATTACGAAGAATCCATTTTATAACTTTAAGTTCCCAAAATTAAATGAAATTATTGAAGTTCGTCCGATAGAAAAGTCTGATATTAGAGAAATCAAAGCAAATATCCGAGCTTTTAGTAAAAATCCAGAAAGAGACGAGGCCATATTTGTTATAGGTATTAAAACTGGTTTGCGAGCATCTGCCATAACAGAAATAAATATCTCGGATATTAATTGGGAAGATCATACGATAAAGGTAACAGAAAAAGGTAACGTAACTAGATTAGTTTATTTTGGTGAAAATACTGAAACTGCTTTGATTAAATGGCTTGATGTTAGAAAAGAAACTCCAAATTGCGACGCGTTGTTTATTAATAATAGGGGGCAAAGAATTAATTATAGTATTATCAATAGAATGTTAAAAAAATACGGACTGGGTAATGTTCCACATAATTTGAGAAAAACATATGGCACAAATCTTTATGATGAGTCTGGGGATATTTATTTAACCGCAGAAGGGCTAGGACATAAAAATATTCAAAACACGAAAAGATACGCTCGAGTATCAGAAAAGAAGAAATTACAAGCAGCAAGATTAGTAGATAAAATATAATAATAGTTAAAATGCGCTTGCAACTAATACAATTATGTTGTATTATTAAATAAGAGAAAGGAGACTTATCATGATAAACGGCGAAGCAAGCAGAGCTGAACTTAATAATTATCTCAATGAGAAGCTGACAGAAATTACCAACAGAAAAGAAAGGATGGAACTGTATAAACAGATATATTCCAAATTCAACATTCCGATTGAAGTTGCTACCGACTACTTTACTTTCAAAAGAGATATAGCTGAGGCGTCAACATTTGAGGTATTTGCATTTTTATATTTTATTAAAAGAAGTCGTCTCAGTTTATATTTCACTGACAATGAAATAGAAGTACTGAGCAGCGAAAAAGCAGAAGAAAAAACAGTTACATTTCCGCTTGTATTTAAAGACATTGTTCAAATAAGCGAGGATCAATGGATTGGTCGCACATCATTTCAAGAACTTATGGCGATGAAGGACGCTCGATTAATTAACTATGACGAGAACGAGCAGCGAACATTCCGCCACATCAAATCCGGCAATACGGAAATCCTAAGGGTATATATAAATAAGAAGTCTGTCCAGGAAATAAAGGAGTCATTCAAAAATGGACGCTATATCCCGGACGATATCACACTCAATATTCCACAGGGATCGGAATTCAGTTTTAGCAATAACACCCTCAAGATATATAGCCTGGTAAACGACAAATTCAACATTATTGACGGCTATCATCGCTGGCTCGGCATGGCAGAAATATATAATTTTGACAAGGATTTCGATTACCCGATGGAGATTAGATTTGTTAACTACTCTACGGAAAAGGCAAATCAGTTTATCTTCCAGAAAGATCAAAAAACTCAGATGAAAAGGACTGATTCCGCATCTTACAATCAGTACAATGTCGCCAACCGAGTCGTTAAAAGATTAAACGAAGATCCGATGAGTAACCTTCAGGGAATGATTGCTCGTAATGACGGATTAATTAAAGAAGCCGATCTTGCAGCTGTGATTGATTCTTTCTATGTTAAAGGCAAAGAATTTGGAAACGAAACTTCGGCAGTTGTAACTATCAAAAATGATATCCAAAAGAAATTCAATTCTTTATCTGAATCAAACCCAAAATATCTCAATAAAAAATACACTGTCAAAGATTTAATAATTATGATGTACGTTTTTACATTGCCAGACGTTAGCGTAAATGACTATAATGAACTGATTAATTATTTATATAATAGAAATATAGAAAATAGATGTTTTACATTCAATAGAAATTACGTAAGAAGGAAAGCTATAAACGAATTAAATAATGCACTATCAGAATGGAGGCGTTAATTATGTATAATGCAGATCGCAAGCTCCAGTTTTTGAAAGAACGCAAGAGTGAGGTGGAATTATCTCCCAACACGGAAATTTGGTTTGAGTCAATGGAGTACTTTGAGAAAGAATATGACCGAGATATTTGCGAATGGACATCTACGGAAATTATTCGATATATGAAATACATGAGTACACCACGGATACAGACGTTGATTATTTTAAAAGGATCAATGAGTATATACACCGATTGGTGCATAACAAATCGCTTGGTTAACGATAATCAAAATCATTTTGCTGAGCTTACCACGGAAACACTCTGCCAATGTATTGATTTTACAAAGCTAAGAACATTGATTCTTACCAGAGAAGAACTGATGGAAAATATCCGGACATTGAATAACTACTCGGATCGGTTTATTTTTCTCGGGCTATTTGAGGGGATTAATGCGCAGAATTTAGTCAATGTCAGCGTCTCCGATCTTGACGGAAATGAATTACGCCTCCATGATGGTAGAACCATTACGATTAGTAAGGAGCTTTGCCACACTATCTTGATGGCAGCCGAGGAAACAACGTGGGTTAGTACTAAGATCCGCCAAAGAGAATATGATTATATTCCTTCTGATAAGATAATCCGGTCTATTGATGTTAAGAATCCGCAGACAAATATGATGTTACTTATTGGCGGAAGGTTTAGGAGCGCACTTAAGTATATGGGATTACCGAGCGAAATCTCGCGGAAAGATATTATGGAAGGAGGACGGTTAGATTATATCAAACAAATTATGCAAAAGAAGGATCTACCACTAGATAATGTGTTGCGTAGTGATATTCGCAATGCGATAGAAACAAGATATGGTAAAATCCAGAACTTAACAATCTACGAAAATATATATGGGAAATTTATTTAAATGCGGCCTTGCAAATTGAGTCAAGGTGTGCTATGATTACTTCAGTGAATCGAACAGATGTTCGATAAATTGTTCGTTAGCTTCCCCGATAGGGAGACACTATTGGGGAAGACCTTATGGAGGAGAATTTATATGATGGACACAAGAGAAGCGCTGGTAAAAAGACTCGAGGATGTTTGTTATAACGAAACCACTATTACAATGGAAATGAAAATGAATCCCGATCTAGGTGTTGGAATGAGTCTGGATGTAGTTCTGAGGGATGTGTCGAACGATGAAAATATGATATACATCGACATAGATGAAGGTTCCTTCACTATTGATGCTACTAACGTTGAGCATGATGAGTCTGCTGATTATTATGAATGTTATGGAAATGACGCAAATGTTATTTTTGGATTTATGTTTTGAAAAATTATTAAAAAAGGTATTGACAACAGAAAAATTCTGTTGTACAATCCTAATAGATTAATTATTAAATGCAAATTAGTTTAACTAGTAAAGGGGATATAGATTATGGCAAAACCGGGAAAAATGAAAAAGAAATGTGAGAAGTACCGTAACCAGGGACGCAAGGAAACTAATAAAGAACTTCGTGCAAAACGCCACGAGGCTCGCATGAAGAAATTTGCCGACCGTCGAGAAGCCGGAAAAACTTATGAGTATAAACCAAATCCTTACAAGGAAGGAACTAATGAATATAACCGCGAGGTTCTGGAACGTGCCGAGAAGAACGGATCTAAGAAAACGCAATTTGATAAAATGAAGTCTATTATGCGTAAGCTTCAGAATGAAATCAACGCACAGAAAAAAGCGGCGAAAGCCGCGGAGAGTAGTACCGCCGAAAAGAAATCAGGTGGGAAAAATAAAAGGAGGAAAAATGATGATTAAATGGTGTCATTATTATAGTAGCGAATGGAGAAGAATTTTGAAGCCCGCTGTTTTGCATGCGGAAACGAATTAAATATTAAATGGGATGAGGACGGATATGGTTATTCAACTAAATTGGGAGTATGTCCTGGCTGTGGTAAGGTCATCATCCTACAAGTTATAGAAGACCGATGGATAAGAGAATGGGAGCGAGAGTTATTTGAGTACGATAAAAACGAACTTTGATGTGGTAAAGGAATTCGACGCTGAGAGAATGGCAGCTTTCTTAGCATCAATAGAATCTGATTTCTGCGAAGACCACAATATTGAAGTAAGTGAATTCGACTTCGAAATGTTGAAGATAAAGTACTATAAATTCTTACTCACTCCATGTCCGGAATATTTGGGAGTTGTCGATTAGAAAGTCAGGTAAGGCAAATCTAATGTATTTGGTGGTGTTGATATTTGGGATTTGCATAGGGGTTATGGTAGTTGGCGGAGCAACGATATTATTTATTATTTCGATCACTCCGCAGAAAGAGTTATACGAGTTATTAAAGGAGAACTACAATGACAACAGTAACAGTAACGTCCAAAGAAGCAAACAATATACTTCGAAAGCTGTACGAAGAAAAAAGTAATTTCCGCAATAAGGAAATAGACGGAATGGAATTCCATGCGGCTGTCGGCGAAAAGCTTGATGATGTTCGCCCGGATTACAACTTTGAAGATACAAAATCTTGTATTGAAATTATAGACGACCAGATTCTCGCTATCAAACATGCGATTAACTTGTTCAACAGTTCCAGGATTGTCGGAGATACCGGGCTAACGATTGACCAGGTGCTGATTAAGCTCGGCATGTTGACCGAGCGAAAACAAAAATTTGCCCGTATGAGAAGTATGCAAGAGAAACGCAGAGGTCAAATTACGGGAAACGTAATTGATTATATATATGCCAACTTCGATATTGACACTGCCGATATGGCGTATGAAGAGGCCGACGCCGAATTAAAACATCTCCAGACTGCACTTGATCTGGTGAATAACACAGTAACATTCGAAATTAGTTATTAAAGGAAACGAATTTCCCGTCATCCGGTAGTGTTCAAATGATATTTTAACAATAAATCTGTGGTTGTACATGGTTATAATTTATATATGTTATTAATTTTAATTATTTGTTATATGTATTAGTCCACGGTGCTAAAGTATTCAAGTTCTTTAGGGATGAACATTATTACAGTAAATTCTGGTTCTACTGGATGAAAAAACTTCTTCGGCAACGGAAGTACGGTTATAAGTTACCGCCTGGAGGAAATGATTATGATTAAGGCAAATGTAAGCAGAAGAAAATGGAGGAGCAAATCAGTGGAAAGAAAAATGAATAATGAAACAGTAGCAGTAACAGCGGAAAATATGGCAGTGGCTCCGACTATGTCTCCACCATGGATGAATTACTATAAAGAACTTAATGAATTGTTTAAAAGAGATCCCGAGGTAAAAGTAGAATACAATAAGGAAGATCATACAATTTCAATTTATGTAGAAACTAATACCAAGGCAGAGGCACTTGCAATTCTTCTTCCTCAGGAAAAAAGATTTGGCAACGTTGCGGTAAAGATAAAGATAATTCCGGCAAATGACAACAAAAATATGGCAAGTATTTTCCGTAGTGCATTTGAGGGAAATGGAGCGTTTAAATATATTGATTTAGATAGCGACAGTACTTATTTAGTTTTTGATAATAAGGTAGTTCAGTATTATAGCGATAATCTGGCAGACGTTAATAGAAATACAAGTACTCTCTACCAGGATATTGCAGATAGAGTATTTAAAGATACTCCACATAATGGAATTCATTTTTGTACTTATGATCCAGAAAAGGATTTTCAGTTCTGATAACAAATAATATGTTTATATAGTGAAACTCAACTTATGTGAGTGATCCACATAGCCGTGATAGGCGGTAAACTTGCGGATATGTCGGAATAGGCAGACGAAGCGGACTTTCTTCTTAGCGGACGTTAAAGGAGAGCCTTATATTGGAAACGATATAAGTGGAGATGGCTAATTCGGCGAAAGGCTAAGACAACGCCGAGCTAAATTAAACAGAGGTGCTACGAAAACCGGAATTAGAAATATTCCTTTGAATGGAAATTATCGAAGCGCTGTAGTTAAATGGAGTTTGAAGAACAGCCTTTGTTTATAAATGTGTAGAGACCATATACCATCTACCTAAATCAAGATATTAATTTGACATGGTAAAGACATGGTCCAGACTACAACATGATTCATCATGGCTATGGAAACATAGAGTAGTATGAAAATCCGCTGATGGTTTCATCATGTGGGTTCAAGTCCCATTATCCGCATTATGTGTTATATCGCGAAATAACACAGAAAGGTTATCCAGAGAATAGCATTGAGGGAAAGAATTAGCAAAAGTGTGAGGGTGGCGATGGTGTAGCTAACCATAGTACAGATGTGAAGGTATGGAATAACTGAAAAGCGGTGTGTTGTAAAAGGTAGCATACGCCCGTAGACATGGGAAACGTGGGCGAGGTATTGGTTCGAATCCAATCATCGCAATCAGAAATAAGTAAAGCATCCTATATTGCGAAGAAAAGGATGGAATAAGTTGAAACGATATACACTTATTCACTTATGATGACTGACGCACCAGAATTTACTAATATATTACGAACGCAACAGTGTAACAAGTATCGGTTGATTGGTTCTGCCCATCGTGCGTGATGGTGGTCTGACTGTTGGGGCTGAGAACAGGACGAGTCAATACGGACAAATCAATACCAATTCAAATCGCCGATAATGAGGTGAGGATGTTAAGGATTAAGTAGCGAAAACCATGAAAATTAAGAATATCTGCCGTGGATATGAACTTAAAAGAGTAATGAAAGAGTAACGAAGATGGCAACGCAAACCAACTAAAAGCGTTTCGGCGGTTGAGTAATTATTGACGAGGCGAATTGGTATTGATTATGTTTGGAACATTGGCGCAATTGGTTAGCGCAACCGGCTCATAACCGGTCGGTTCCAGGTTCGAGTCCTGGATGTTCCACTGTAGAAAATCAAACCTACATTATGTGGTGGCGGAAAAGGTAAACGCATGGAAAGGCAGTTCAGATGAGGATGTCATGTAAGGTGCAAATCCTTACCCACATAAACAAAAAACTCTATATGAGTTTTTTATCAGAAGTGGTGCTTGCACCAAGTCTGGATTTTTTATTCGTTGCCGGTGTGTTAGTGAGCATTAAAGTGCGGTCGAAGGCCAAGACTGCCGCCGGCAATACTGGAGCGTAGTTTAAGTTAATTGGCAATATTGTGGAAAAACATCCCCGGCGCCAATCGAGGAAGATGCATGTTCGAATCATGCCGTTCCTGCTTGAGAGATTATGTAAATTAATTTATTAAACAAAGGAGAACCATTATGAGAAAAATCACAGTAACAGAAGCATTGAAAGAACTGAAACTCTATGACGACAAAATTTATAAGGCAATCGGTCGTGCCGAATTTGTCGGAGCAGCTAAAAAGAACTCAGAATTAATCGGCCACAAAAAGAAATCTACCTACGAAAATGATGCAAAGTCATCGTTCGATTCTATCACGGCTATGATTGATAACCGAGACGCTCTCAAAAGTGCAATTGTCAATTCTAATGCGATTACCAAGGTAGAAATCGGCGGAATAACGATGACTGTCGCCGCTGCTATAGAAAAGAAGTCATCAATCGAGTATGACAAGAGATTTTTATATGCAATGAAAGAGCAATTTGATTCGGCTGTTTCCACCGTTGCCCGTGAGAACGCAAAAGTGGACGCTCAGTGCGACAGATTGATCGAAACACAGCTTTCCGGCGATAATAAGACAAAAATCGATAAAGTTGACATAGAAGCCTTTACAGCGCCGTATAGGAAGCAAAGGGAATTTGCCATTGTCGATCCTCTCGATATTGAGAAGAAAATTGCCGAGTTGGAGTCCAGAATTGATGCGTTTGAAGCTGAGGTCGATACGAAGCTGAATGTGTCGAATGCACTGACGACAATAGAAATTGATTTTTAATTATTAAATAGCTAATAAATATATTGCGACTATATCGAAATTCGCAAACTTAAGCCCCTCGCCGGAAGGGTTATCCCGGCTCCATTTAAAACATAATATCGAGATGAAGCGATATGATATTATACAGTGATTTCTCATATGAGCAGCATCAATGTTGCAATGCTGACGGGGTGAGAAACTAAGTGTAAATTGGATTAAGCGCTCAGTTATCATTGATCATTGTTTAGTGGATGCCACTGTGGAAGTGGCGATTTAGAATTTAGAATTCTTTTTATGTAGGGCTTAGGGAACTTAATTATTAATTTTCGATAAAATCCTCAACTAAAGTTTATGGGTATTGCTTATTCGACCTTGCGAATTGTACGAGGCTGATATAGTCGCAATAACAAGGGAACGTAGTTTAATAAGGTGCCAAAAATAAATCCTTAAGGCAAAACACTTTTGCGCAAAAGAGATGCAAGTTCAAACCTTACCGGTCCCATTAGCCGGAGTAACACAGTTGTGTACAGGCTGCGAAGAAACGGTGAAAGCACATGTGTAATTGGTTATCTGTATCGTATAATGGTAAATTACGCCCGTCTTCCACTCGGGAAATGGTTGTTCGAATCGGCCTACAGATATAATGGTTGTCCAGGATTCCGGCTTATCTGATTGTGGATAAGATAAGCGAAAGCAGAAAGGCAAAATGACATATTCCACACATGTCTGATGCCCGTGGCAGAATAATATGCGAAGGACATAGCTGTCAAAAACTGGTGACACTAGGGAAAGACCTGGAAGTACGTACTTGTAACTATGTGATTGATCAAATCAACTTTTTATCCCGTAACTTTCGTTACAAACCCCCGGCGGCTCGGAAAGACGAGCAATGCAATCATTTACTTAACAGAAACAGAAATGAGTAACTATAGTAGGTTTTGTGGTGAGGAAGTTCCTCGCCACACCGTTCTTAAACAAGGTGTCACAAGACGGATTTCTGGCTTAATCAACTCCGCACGATGCGCAAATTAATTTCGTGGAACACGGCCTTGTTTGAGAAAATAAAAAAAGGAGGTTTTTATTCTTGGCCAAGAGTAAAATAGAAGAATTAGGTAGGGATGAACTTTAGAAATTATTGGATGAATCCAGTAGTTATGCTGAGGTTCTTGAAAAATTAAAAATGTCTCAACACGGTGGTAATCATACAACGCTTAGGAAAATAATTGATAAGTGGAGTCTTGATTTAACCAAGATAAATGAAAATAGAAAACTAATACAAACAAGAGGTTTAAAAAGAGTAAATAAAGCAATTCCACTGGAAGATATTTTAACTGGGAAATATAACAAACCGTATAAAGGCAGTAATTTTAAAGATCGATTAATAAAAGAAGGATATAAAGAATATAGGTGTGAAAGATGTGGATTAACAGAATGGTTAGGCAAACCTATTCCGTTACAAATCCATCATATAGATGGCGTTCACAATAATAATCTTTTGGAGAATTTGGAGTTGCTTTGCCCTAATTGTCATACGTTGACAGATAATTTCGGAGGTAAAAATGTTAAACATCCGAAGATACTTAAAAAGGAAGACGCAAAAAGAGTAGCTAAAAAAGGAATCTCAGAAGACGGGTAGAGATTATATGACGGATACGGTAATTATAAAATACTGTGCCCTATTTGTAAAACAAACTTTATGACTAGAGGTGCAGAAAAATGCAAAGAGTGTTACACAATAGACCATATAACTCCAAAAATACCTAAAGACGAGTTATATCAAGCAATAAATGAAACAAATAATTATGCTGAAATTGCTAGGAGATATCATTATCATGAAGATACAATTGCAAAATGGCATAGATATTACGCAAAACAAGATAAAGAAAACGGTATAATAACTATCGCAAGTGAAAATGCTCCAGATAGAGAGACATTAAAAAAAGAGCTTAGAGAATTATCCTTTAATGAAATTGGAAGAATTCATGGAGATGTGAATGGAAATACTGTTAAAAAATGGTGTATATCATATTCACTTCCATATTTAAGATCTGAAATTGAAAAAATTAGTGAGGATGATTGGGTGGCTATCTAACCATCCTCCATTACAGGGCGTTCGCCAAGCGGTAAGGCACAGCATTTTGATTGCTGCATTTTTTCATCAGTTCGAATCTGATACGCCCTGCTCTAGTAATTACAACAAAAAATAATTTATTAAAAGCGAGGTAAACCAATTGATTAAAGTAGAAAATATTGAAGTGTTTAATTTTGAAGGAGCGATTAGGGGGATGCGTAATCCTCTAAATAGTTGGTCTAAATCCGATAGCCATATGGAAACTGATTATGCTAATAACACAACAAAGTTTGTAATCGGAGAGAAAGATCTGGATTTAATGAGGAGATTATACAAAGCTGGTTCGGAACATCGCAAGTATTTAAGAATGATTCATGTAAGTATGGATATTATTGCTCCAGATTATTTTTTCAAGGAATTTGATACTTATCGCGTTGGAGTTACGGAGAGTTCCACTTCTACTATGCACAAGCTGACGAGTAAACCGCTAACAATTGATTGCTTTTCGCTGGAAGATATGAATCGGGAAGAAGCAAATGCAATTGTAGAACATAATGAAAAACGTAGACTAAATTATCTCGAGGACAAGACTGAGGAAAACTGGAGATCTCTTATACAAGGGTTACCTATGTCATATAATTATCGAAGAACAATTGATATGAACTACGAAAATGTTATTACAATGATACATCAGCGTTCCGGGCATAAACTTTCTGAATGGAGAAACTTTGTAACCATCCTCAAAGACCTACCATATATTAAGGAGATTATCAATGGATAAAGTAGAAGCGCTCCGCGTCCTTACAAGAGAAATTGAATGTCAGATATATCGAATGGATAGCTGCGAAAAATATGATAACTGTGTCAGATGCCCGGTTGCATACGCAGAAGATTTGGATGCTATGAATAAGCTATTAATCCAAGCACTGGGCGTTGCTTCATGTGCGTTGAAGGATGCCATCAGATTGGAGGACGACCTGAAATAATGGATATTGACGACACAACAAAGGTAAAAATCTGGCAAGACATGTATAAACAAGCTGCATGGGAACGAGATGTGGCAATTAAGCAACTTGAACAGTTAGGGTACGAACTCGGTGATAATTATATTCGTGCGTCCACGAAATTGATAACAGAGGGTGAAATAATGGACAAAATTGAAATAGCCGCGAGAAACTACTCTAGAGAAGATTGTGATGTAAATATGCTGAAGCGTTTAGCCGAGGATATTTACATTAGCGGATTTAAACGAGGAGTAGAAAAAGAGAAATTGGCAAAATCAAAAACCGTGACAAATAGTCACGATTTCGACCAGTGGTGGAGTGATTATATAACATCACATACCACGGAGAAAGATACTGACGAAAATGCCAGTAATAAAGTAGTCAATTTTAAGCCTGGAGATAAATTTATTCTGGAGTTAGGGCAAGAGCGGAAAATGTTTGATGAGTTTGAGATCAAGGGGACGGACTTGTACGTTAGAACAGACTTGTTGGATAAATTGACGAGGTATGAACCGGAAGAGAAGACGGAAGTGAAGTCGGAAATCATATGTAATACTAATTGCGAGGGATTCATTTGCCATAAAAACGGCATATATGGTTGGTGTCCGAAAGCGGAACGTTGGGGATGTGAATATTTTTATGAACTGGAAAGGCGAAATGATGGATAATCTGCTAAGTCGAGAAGAAGTAATCAAAGCACTTGATGCCGAATACAGATGTACGGATAAGGTAGATGATTGGGATGGCTTGAGCTTGGCAATATCAATCGTTGAGAATCTTCCATCAACACAGCCAGAAATCATCCATTGCGAGTTTTGCGAACACTGGAAAAACAATCACTTGTGTGAATGTCTGAGCAGATACGGGACGTTTGAGACACCGAAAGATTTCTTTTGTGGGTATGGAGAGGAGAAATGATGGATGACAACGGCTATGTAGCATTATCAGAAAAGGTGACTGCTACGTTTTATGATGATGAACACGAAGAGTGGACGCAGAAAACAATGACTATTGCAGATATTTTGGATAGCGTTTGCGATGATTATACGACGATACCATCTGCGCAGCCCGAAACATACAAAGAAAAATTGAAAGAAATTGCAGACGCATTATCAGAGAAATTCGCCTATATGAACACTTGTCTCAATGAAAGAGACATTATACTTGGCTATTTAGGCGTTAAGCGTCCTAGTAAAACTCATTGTAATACTGATTGCACAAATATTAAATGTGAAAGCTATCGTTACAACAAAAGGTTGCCCTCTGCACAGGCCGAAATCAATACAGACGAGGACACGATAAGTAGACAGGATGCAATCGAATCAGTGCTAAAGCTGACATACGCAGATGGGGCATATGGTTATGCGGACGCGAAAGAACTTGTTGATTCGCTCGAAGCATTGCCCTATGCACAGCCGGAACGGAAGAATGGGAAGTGGATTGGATATGATGGCGATTGGCTTAAAACTATGTGTAAGTGTTCGGAATGTGGAGCGATGATAGATATCAATGAGAAATACAGAAATTTTTTCTGTTATCATTGCGGTGCAAAAATGGAGAGGTGAATTTATGAGTGACACAATAAGCAGACAGGCAGCGATTGATGCCGTAAGCGATGCGTGTTTTGAATTGCGAGGCGTTTTTGGGCGGTGCGAAGATGCCATTAAAGCCTTGCCATCTGTACAATCCGAACGCAAGACGGGGCGGTGGATACGTAGTGACAATAAATTGGTGCCGTATTATTGCTCTTCGTGCACAGGAAGATTTAATTATGAGTGGAAATTCTGCCCGAACTGCGGTGCGAAGATGATGAAGGACGGTGAGTGATGAATGAAAGATATTACATTTAACGATGTTCTCGACCGATTTAATGACACTTTTCCGTTTGCTCATGTTGCTGATTACAGACCGATATGCCATGAATTATTTACGGACGGGAAACCTGGAATAACTATTTGGTTAGATAACGGAGATGTGATCGAATACTATCCGAATCTGAAGGAAGGTGAATTGCGATGAAAAAAGTAGGAGACATAATCATCAATCCTTACGTTCCAAAAATATTTAGTGGCGAGCTAAATCCGAATTATGCAACAATCTATATCGGCAATAATAGATCATTAGACTATAGAGGTAAAATTCATGAATGGTGTGACAAGGTATATAAAGACGATAGATGGAAGGTAATTGGGCATCACGATTTTAATCTGCGAGGAGTGATAGAGAAAGCGGTAAAGGACGGTGAAGGGTAAATGAACGAACCATCATGTACAAGTTGTGAGCATATAGCTGACTTTGCGGGTAATTATACCGAATGCGTTTTATTGCATAGGTTTGTTGATTGGTACTATTGGAAGAATTTATCTCCGGATGATTGTCCAAAACTGAACTGTGATAATGAGAGAGAATATGACTGCAAGAATTGCGATTTTATTGATTGGCTTATCAAGGAGGAGAATGAGAAATGATTTATAAGTATGGAATGAGATTGCGCGGGTTTTCGCCTGGATGCCAACCAAAAGATGGTTTCATCGGTAGGGAAGATGATCCGAGTGGTCGGTATTATGATATTCTCGTTTACGAAAGACCATTAACTATGGAAGAGATTATGAATTACGAACTGGATTATTTAAAAGAAAATAATTAATTATTAAATTTAGTATTGCAAATGTATAACCGATGTGCTATACTCACAGAGTAGCAATTAATTATTAAATGCAAACGGGAGGAATCCACCATGGGAGTAATTGTTATCACAACTATGGGATTGTTGTTATTTGGGTTGGTCCACTCGAGCGTAACCGGCGGAGAATTAGAATTACTTAGGAGGAGGTTGACCGATAACACTGATGATTAAGATATTAATAGTAATCACAGTCTTATGTGTGATAAACACAATCGGGATGTACTGTTTACTGATTGTAGCTAGTAATGCGGATGACGCAGCGGATGCATACTGGCATCCAAATTGCCGAGGTTGCTTTGGAGCATCAAATGAAGATTGTGACAGATGCTGGGCGGAGCAGCGTAAACGATGGGGAGTGCCGGATGATGAAGAGCCTAATGTCGATATTAATTAATCCAACAATGATTATACTGATAGTTCTATTACTGGTAGATATTACGGCAATCATATGCAGTTTAGGACTTAGTTCGCTGATGGTCTCATCAGTTATGATGTTTGCAGCGGCACTTGTACTTGGCATGTTAATGTTTTTATGTGATGAGTATGACGAGGAGAGATTATGATTTATCTGGGGGCTGGCGCTATTGGACTTATTGTCGGGTCTGTGTTTACATTCTTTATGATGTATCCGAGTTATAGGCGAGGATATTATGACGGAAAAGCATCCAAAATTAAAAAAGATGTATTGAATCAAATATATAACGAAGCGTTCGATGATGTTATGCAAGGCGTATATAAGGCGATCGACAACATTAAACCGGAGGAATATGATTATGACGGTGATTAAGTTTGCCGGGATATTGATATTAACAGTTGCAATTTGGAGTGGAGTTTATGTTGGATAACGAGGTAAAAGTTATGGAAATTACTTGCGGTAACTGTGTAAATAACGAGTGTGGACTTTGCGATCTGTTGGGGTACTTCGTGGAAGATGATGATAAGCCCTGGTGTCGTAATAAATATGAGGGCAAGCATGACTGGAATAGCGGAAAACAAGATAAACGAAATGGAAATGGAGTTAGGTAGAAGGCAAGCGCTATATGACAAAATTATTAAATATGATGAGAGCATCTCCGATAGTGAGCGAGATTTTTATTGGGGCAAGGCTGCTTGTCTAAGTGACATGATGTATCTGTTGATTAAGTATAGTAAGTAAAGGAGAATGATTAAATGGCTGGTTTTGTAAAAGCTGTAAGAGAAGATGTTTGGTTAAAGATCCAGTTTGGTGGACCATCTGGGGCTGGAAAAACGTATACAGCACTTCGTGTTGGTACAGGAATAGCAAAAAAATGCAATAGTCGTATTGCATTTATTTCATCGGAGAAGTCAAGAACTTTGTATTATGCTGATAAATTTGATTATGATGTTCTTGAACTTGATGATTATTCACCGGAAGATTATATTCGTGCTATTGAAATGGCAGTAGATGCTGGATATAAAGTAATTATTATTGATTCAACTAGTCATGAATGGCAGTGGTTGAATGATGTACATGGGAAAATGCCTGGTAATAGTTTCCAGAACTGGGGGAAGCTCAAGCCGCGCCATGCAAAATTCATGTCTAAAATTCTTCAGTGTCCGGCTCATGTCCTTACATGTGCGAGAGGTAAAACAGAATGGTCTCTTGAGGATCGTGACGGCAAAAAAGTCCCCGTAAAGCTTGGATTAGGTAATGAAGGCGATAAACAGGCAGATTTCGAGTATACCGTCTCTTTCGCAATTGCTCAAGGTACTCATATTGCTTCAGTTGACGCCGGTGGCAAGGACAATACAGGATTATTTGATGAGAAATATGAAGTACTCACTGAGAAACATGGTGAAATGCTTTATGATTGGGCAAACTCTGGTATTAGACCTGCTTCTATTCCTAAAGATATTCCGGAGCCGGGAGATGCCATTACACAGGCTGCCGATGACCTCAAAGCCGTCAAGACCGAAATCATTAACGCAGCCAAGGCAGCCGGTGGTTCCGGTAATGAAGCCGTAATGACCACGATTAAGGAATATGCTCCGAGTGGTAACCCAAATGCCATTCGAGATATTAATAAAGCTCGAGAGCTTCTGACTAAGCTCCAGGCTCTTGCGCAGTAACTGTTAACCATTACCATCACTCACATACGGGCGGAGCAAATCCGCCCAACAAATTAATTATTAAAGGAGAATAGATATTATGAATAAAGTTGATCTTGTTGGTAGACTTACGAAAGACGTAGAAGTGAGATACTCTACTGGAGAGAACGCGAATGCAAATTGTCGTTTCACGGTAGCTGTTAATAGAAAGTTTAAGAATAAAGAAACCGGACAGTATGACGCTGATTTTATCAGTTGTGTTGCCTTCTCTAAAACAGCTGAGTTTATCTCCAAGTGGTTCCACAAGGGCGATCCTATCGGAATCAGTGGAAATATCAGAACCGGTAGCTATACAAACAAAGACGGTATCAAAGTTTATACCACAGATGTATATGTTGACGATGCCGAGTTTGTTGCCAGTAAAGGCGCAACCGCTGCGACTCCTTCTCAGGCATCCACTCCGGATATGAACGGTTTTATGAACATTCCGGACACTGTTGAAGAAGAACTTCCGTTCTGAGATAACTACGGAGGCTGGCTATGGCTAAAAAACGACCGCCTAAAATGGTGAATTGTAGATACCCCAAATGCCGTAAACTCCATGAGAGTACTCAGCTACTTAAAGATGAGGCGGTTCAGGGTGGTAAACAGAAACATTACTACCACCCCGACTGCTATCACGTCATGCAGACGGTCAATGAAATTAGGGATTTATTCTATAAGAATATTAATCCGACATTGACCGGAAAGCAGATCGGCGGTCTCGTATCTACTATAAATTACTTGGTTTTAGACAAACATGTGGATGTAGACTACTTAAAGTTTGCACTACAGTATTTTATTAACTATAAACCCGGCAAGCTGAACCATCCGCCCGGACTTCATTACATTATCCAGGATAAGGACGTTAAGGACGCTTGGGATAAGGAACAAGAGTGGAAGATTCGCAACCAGTTGAAACAACAAGAAGAGGTGTTTTTAGCAAATGAGTTTGAGTTAGATTTACCCGATTTGGATACGGAAAAAATTCCGGAACCTAAAACAACGAATAACAAAAAGTCAAGATTTTCAAGTGTATTGGGGGTGTAATTGTTGGCAAGAAGTATATCGGAGTTAGTGGATAATTCGGCAGAGGGTGGCGTAATTGCCTCATTAATCCATCATCCCGAATATCTTCTTAGTGACAACAATTTACGCCCTCGTTTTTTTTACAATCAAGAAAATCAACTCCTGTTTTGGGGAATTGAAGAACTAGTAAAAAGCGGAGTTACTAAAATTGATAGTTTAAATCTGCACAATGTTATTTATAGTAGTCCGGGTTGCCAAAAAATTGCAGACAAATACGGACTGACAAACCTTCAGGAATATATTGAATTATCTAAGATTGCGGCTAGGGGAACGTATGAGGAGTATAAATTATTAGCTAACACCGTTGTCGGTTTAGCATTTCGGCGTGATCTATGTGGGTTTTCGGTCGATATTGGAAAAGAATGTTTTAATAAAGAGATTACGCTAGATACGCTGAATGACTATGTTAATAATGGAATCGATAAAATTGCTGAAAAGTTTATCTTTGGCGGAGACAGCGTCCAGCTTGGTGAAAAAATCGATGCTATCTGGGAAGAAATTTGTGAAGATCGGAATGAGGACGGTAGCATCGGCATACCAAATTTAATTCCGACGTTAGACGATTATTTTACATTTGGTAAGGGCGAACTTGTACTCGTTGCCGGGGCAACCGGTCGAGGTAAGTCTAGTTACTTTATGAACCAAGGATTATATGCGCTAAAAAATGGAATCCCAATTGTAATTATTGATACCGAGCTAACCGATAAAGTGTTTTTGCCAAGAGCGATTGCATGTTTAAGTGGGGTTACGGTCAAAAAGATCAAGTCTGGTAAATACACCAATGAGGAATTTGACCGTATCCAAAAAGCGATGGAATTTATTAAAAAATCTCCCGGATTTGTCCATGAATATCAGCCAATTTTTAGTCGGACATTAGTAGAGCAGACATTCCGTAAATGGTATAACAAAAATCAGTTAGGTTTTGCAATTTATGATTATATAAAACCTTCCGAAATGAGAGGGGCAGCTGAAATATCTCAGAGTTTGGGATTAATGGCCGATTTTCTTAAGTCGATAGCCGGAACATTGGAAATACCAATACTAGCCGGTCTTCAATTAAACAAAATGACTGGAAATGTCTCAGATTCGCAAAAACCAGAAAGATATGCGGATGTCCTAATGTACTGGAAAGACAAAACTGTTGAACAACTTAAACAAGATGGGATTGATTGTGGCAATTATTGTATTCAGGTCGCTAAAAACCGTAACGGAAGTATTCATGGCGGCGAGGACGATTACGTTGATGTACAGTTTGTCGGCGACTTGATGAATATAAAAGAAGCAAAGAAACACACTAAGAATACAACACCATTTGACACATAATAAGGAGAAAAAAATATGTTGAACTTCAAACTGATAAAAGACGCGATAGAGAGCCATTTTTCGGCTATGGCAGAGAAGTATAATTGTTTGTATGAAGTCCATCTTGACAAGGATGAACTTTGGAATACCTACATGGAAGCAATTCCGCCACAGCACAACAAAATATATCGTGTTCGCCGCGAACATGATTGCAGTTGTTGCCGACATTTTATTAAACAGATTGGTGCAGTTATCGGAATCAAAGATGGCAGAGTTGAGTCTATCTGGGATGTAACAACCGGAGATGATGATTGGGATGCTGTTTGTAAGACATTATCCTCATTCGTTAAATCGCACGGAATCATGAGTGTGTATTATTCGCCGAGCGCTAATGTCGGTACAGACTATAACATGGACACAGACGAAGACGGGAATCCGATTAGATGGAATCACTTCTATCTTAAGCTTCCGCAGAAGTATGTTAAAAGTGGCACTTACTTAAACACTGCGATCGGAACATCTAGAGATAATAAGAATGTATTCAAAAGAAGTCTTGATGAGTTAACAATGGATTCGATTGACTCCGTACTCGAACTTATTAACCAGAAGTCACTGTACCGTGGTGAAGAATACAAAGCAAATCTGATTGATTTCCGAGCTCATAAAATTGCTTATGATAAGCTGAAGGATGAGACACAGAAAGACATATATGCTTGGGAGAAATCTCCGAGCCTTCGTGAGTCGGTGTCTAAAATCCGAAATACTGCAATCGGCACATTGCTGATCGATATTAGTAACGGTGTTGGACTGGACGAAGCTGTCCGCAAGTATGAAGCGGTTGTTGCTCCAGCAAATTATAAGCGTAGTAAACCGATTTTTACGCAGCGTATGCTGGAAGAAGCACAGAAAACAATAACAGAACTCGGATATCTCGATTCGCTCAAGAGAAGATATGCAAATCCCGATGATATTACGGTTAATAACATTCTGTTCAGTAACCGTGACGCATCAAAACGTATTCAGGGTGCGGATGATATTTTTGCAAGCCTTGCGAAGGAGACCAAGAAATCCGCAAAGAAATTCTCTAAGGTTGAAGAAATTTCTATTGAGGACTTTATTAAAAACGTTCTTCCCACCACTACAGAAGTTGAAGCATACGTAGAAAATAAACATGCTTCAAATTTTGTATCGCTAATTGCTCCGGTTGACAAGAACAGCAAGACGATGTTTAAGTGGGGCAACAATTTTAGTTGGGCATACTCCGGTAATGTGACTGATTCTATTCTTAAGCAGAATGTTAAAAATGCCGGCGGTAAAGTTGATGGTGTTCTTAGATTCTCGATTATGTGGAACGATAATGGTGAATGGAACCAGAACGACGAAGACGCTCATTGCATTGAACCGGATGGCACCCATATTTATTATGCGGATAAGCGTAGTGCTTCCGGAGGTAATCTTGATATAGATATTACACATCCTGGCAAAGGAGTCCCGGCAGTTGAGAATATTACATGGCCGAGTACAAACAGGATGAAACCCGGGACTTATAAGTTTTTTGTTCATACATATGCCGGACGTGGTGGTCACGGTGGATTCAGAGCCGAGGTTGAGTGTAACGGTGAAATTCACTCCTATGATTATTCTTTTGATACTCGTGGCGGGAAAAATGTGGATGTTGCCGAAGTCATACTTGATAAGACCGGTAACTTTACCGTCAAGGATGTGATTCAGTCAAGTATTAGTAACCGAGATATTTGGGGCATTACAACAAATGATTTTGTCCCAGTTAATGTAATTTGTTACTCACCGAATTATTGGGATGAGCAGCATGGTATCGGCAATAAGCATTATTTCTTTATGTTGAAAGATTGTGTAAATCCGGAAATGCCGAACGGCTGGTATAATGAATTCTTAAACAGCGACCTGTATCCGGCTCACCGCAAGGTTATGGAAGCTATGGCAACTAAGGCTCATGTTGAAGAGTGTGATGATCAGCTTAGCGGACTGGGATTCAGCTCCACAGTGAGAAACGATTTGGTAGTCAAGGTCAAAGGTTCTACTGAGAGAATTCTCAAGATTAAATTTTAAGGAGGTACGATTATGAGTGAGAGAAACATTTTTAAGGAAGCCACTAAGAAGAAATATAGATGGAATTTTCGCGGTATTTGCACCGTTGAAGATCTTTGGGATTTGGATGTCGAGCATCTCGACACCATCTATAAAGCACTGAAGAAACAGCAGAAAGACGCTGACGGAGAGTCACTTCTTACTACGGTAAGTAAAGAAGACGTAGTACTGGAAGACAAGATTGCAATTGTTAAGGCGATTGTGGCTGATAAACTTGCAGCAATCGAGGTGGCTAAAAACGCTGCGAAGAAACGCCGTGAGAATCAGCGCATTCTGGAAATCATTGCGGATAAACAGGACGCAGCTCTTAAGGAGAAATCCCTAGAAGAACTTCAGGCAATGTTAACTACGGAAGTGTAAGGTGAGATAGACAGTGAAGTATTCCCAGGATGCGTTAAATGAAATGGCGGCGAAAGTCGATTTGCTAACCTATATGGAGCGGACAGTTGATTTCACAAAGCATTCCGGGAATACTCATTATTGTCTCTGTCCGTTTCATGATGAAGATACTCCATCATTGGCAGTTAATGAGGATGAACAATTCTGGCATTGTTTTGGCTGCGGCAAGTCCGGCTCGATATATACCTGGATTCAACTTACTGAGCATCTTTCGTTCCCACAGGCAGTGCAAAAAGTCGCGGAATTAACAAATTCTGATATTAACGAATATGTTGAGTCTGAGTCTCTTAATTTTTTTAAAACATTGAGTAAACTTAAAAAGACGAATAAAGAAGTTCCTCTACGAGTTCCGCTTGATATGGATAAAGATTACATTCAGCGATTTAAAGATGAAGTGCCGCAAGAATGGATTGATGAGGGGATATCTCCGGAGACAATGAAAAAATACGAAATTAGAATCGATCCTATGAGTAATAGAATTGTATATCCGGTAAAAGATAACGACGATAATCTTATTGGGATTAAGGGGCGCACTCGCTTTAAGAATTTCAAGGAACTAAAGATTATGAAATATATGAATTATGTTCGTATAGGCATTCTTAATTACTTCCAAGGTATGCAACAAGCTAGGGAATCAATCAATAGTTCCGGAGAAATAATTATTGTCGAAGGTATTAAATCAGTCATGAAACTTGACCAGTGGGGATTCCATAATACTGTATCAGCGGAAACATCTAAACTGAACGAATACCAAATTGAATTACTAATCCGAATGAAGGTTCGAGACGTGGTTATTGCATTCGATAAAGACGTTCAGATGAAAAAAATACATGAGTGTACAGAATTATTAAAAAGATTTACTAACGTATATGTTGTTTATGATAGATGGGGATTGCTTGACGACAAAGATAGCCCATGCGATAAGGGCAAAGAAGTATTTGAAGAGTTATATGAAAGGCGTATAAGACTTTGAAAAAAAGGTATATAGATGAAGATTATATTGGCAAAACATTTGGTAGATTAACTGTGATAAGCGTAGCGGATAAGCCAGATTATTGGGTCTGCGAATGTAAATGCGGAACAATTAAAGAAATAAAAAAATATGGTATTATTAATGGTTCTGTACTTTCTTGCGGATGCTTAAAAAAAGAAAAAGTTTCAGAAAGAAATAAAAAAGTAATACCAGAAGGTACAAGGTTTGGTAACTTGACTGTTAAAAATATTTACAATGGAACAGATAAGGATGGTATATGGTATAACTGCGAATGTGATTGTGGCGTAGAAACGGTAGTTAAAGGAACCTATCTAAGAGCTGGAAAAATAAAATCATGTGGTAAATGTGTCCAAAATACAATGGTTGGGAAGAAATTTGGCAGATTAACAGTTTTATCTGAACACCATAGAGATAATAAAAAGATATATTATGATTGTGAATGTGAATGCGGCAATCATACAATCGTAGAAGCGAGTAAATTACGTAGTGGATGGACAAAGTCGTGTGGCTGTTTAAGTATAGAAAAATTAATAGAGCGTTCCAAAAAGTATAATAAATATGATTTAACTGGAGAATACGGTATAGGGTATGGTTCTGGTGGTAGCTTTAAATTTGATAAAGAAGATTATGATATTATTAAAGATAGTTGCTGGTATATTAACAATGATGGATATGTGGTTAATAGTTATGATGAGTACTTGCACAGAATAATTATGAATGCTCTGAAAGATATGGAAGTAGATCATATTAATCATGATCCAACGGATTGTAGAAAGAATAACTTGAGAATTTGCGAACATTACAATAATTTAGCAAATACCAAATTGTATAAGACTAATACCTCTGGCTTTAAGAACGTTTATTATAATAAATCTAACGACAAATGGTATGTATCAATTATAAGAAAAGGAGAAGAATATCGAAGTAGGGACTTTGATGATAAAACTGATGCTATAAAATATGCATATAATTTAGACAAAAAATTAAGAGGGGAATATTCTTATTATAATTCTATGGGGTTAAACTATGAACAATGATTTTATTATTGATACAATGAAATGGTCATTTTCGCGATTAAATAGCTTCGACGCATGCCCATATGAATGGTATCGACACTACGTTGAATGTGAAGAACCAAAAAATAATTTTTTTGGTGCCGCTGGCGGATTTGTCCATAGTATCCTTGAGCGCTATGAGAAGGGCGAGTTTGATGTCTGGGATTTATCTCCATATTTTGAGGAGCATTTTACGGAAGAAGTTCCGTATGATGCTCCGCCAAATAAGTACAAGGACTTGAAGCAAGATTGGTATGATAGTGTTCTAGATTACTTTGATAATATAGACTTACCGATTGATAAATACGAAGTGGTCGGCGTAGAAAAACAAGTTAACTTCAATATTGATAAATATCCGTTCATAGGATTTATTGATTTATTATTACGTGACCCGGCAGATGGTAAGCTGATAATGTGTGATCACAAAACAAGTAATCTCAAAATTCTTAAGAGCGGAAAGGTTAGTAAGTCCGATAAGCAACATTTCCTTGAGTTCAAACGCCAGCAATATTTATACGCGAAACCGTTAATCGAAGATGAATTTGGCGAAGGTTGTATAAAGGAATTATGGTGGAACTTAATAAGACAAAAACAATTTATCAAAATACCGTTTGATTATGAAGAATACTATGAGGCTCAAGTGTGGGCGCTCGATACTATTCATCGTATTGAAGCTGAGACAGAATGGCTGCCGAATCCGCAATTTTTCTACTGTTTGAATTTGTGCGGTCAGTCGGATTGCTGTCCGTATAAACCGTAAACTAGTATAAGGTGATATAAATGAGTAATAATTATACCGTGCTTCATTTACATAGTATGGATTCCAACCCTAAAAGTGGTTTAACAATAGATTCAGTAACACCGTTTCAGGATTATATATTAAAAGCAAAAGAATGTGGTATGACAGCTATCGCTTTTACAGAACATGGCGCGGTACTACATAACGTTGCTAAAAAGCAGATGTGTGAAAAGAATGGGATAAAATACATCCACGGTCAAGAATTTTATATAACCGAAACAATCGATAAAGAAAATTTAGTGAGGGATAATTATCATCTTATAATGCTTGCTAAAAATAAAGAGGGTGTTAGAGAGATTAATTATCTCTCATCAATAGCCAATAATCGAGAGGATGGACATTATTATTACACACCGAGGATTGAATTATCTGACGTCCTTAATACTTCTGATAATATTTTAATACTTACTGCTTGTTGTGCCGGCATTTTATGTAGAGGGACATCTTCAGTAAAAGAGAAATTTCTTACATTTATAATCAATAATAAACATCGTTGTTGGTTAGAAATACAACCGCATAAGTTCGATACTCAAATTCAGTATAATCAGTATCTTTATAAAATATCACAGGAATTTAGTATCCCTCTTGTTGCCACAAGTGATGTGCATGCGGTATCTCAAGATCACTTAATGGGAAGAGCCGTCATGCAAAAATCAAAAAAAATTGTGTTTCATGATGAGGATGAATGTGATTTAAGCTGGCATGATTATAACGAAATAATTAATGCTTTTAAAGCACAGGATTCTCTTCCGGAAGAAGTTTATCTTGATGCTATAGCTGAAACAAATCATATTGCAGAGTTAATTGAGGATTATAAATTAGATTACAGTAATAAATATCCAAGAAGAGAAAATGCGGAAGAGGAATTTAAAAAACGTATCAAGGATGGAATTGAAGAGCATAAACTTAAAGAATTGCCAAATTATGAGACTGATTATCTTCCGAGGATAAAAGAAGAATTCGACACATATAAGCATAATGATGCTATAGATTTTATGTTGCTTGACTCTGATTATAAAAATTGGATGAGAGAACAAGGCATGTATTATGGACCATCAAGAGGATCTGTATCGGGCAGTTTAATTGCATGGCTTATACATAGCACTGATGTCGATTCTGTAAAATATAATTTGAATTTTTCTCGATTTATGAACCCAGACCGCCAATCGTTGGCCGACGTGGATACCGATATTTATGCCGAAGATAGGTATAAAGTACGAGAATATTTTTTTAATCGTCCTGACGTATATTGTTGCAACATTCTTACTTTTAATACAATAAAAATGAGAGGCGCCATTAAAGACGTTGCAAGGGCATTTGATATGCCAATTGATGAAGCACAAAAAATTTCTAATACCGTCTATGAGGATGACAAAAAAAATGAGTTTGTTCCAGATGAAATAAGAAAAAAATATCCAGAACTATTTTTTTATGTGGATATGGTCATGGGAACAATAGTATCGCTTGGGCGACACGCAGCCGGAATAGTAGTTTCCCCAACTGATTTAAGATATGATTTTGGGACTCTTACGGTCGATACAGACCCTCGTCCTGTTAGTCAGATTGACATGCATGAAATTGATTCTTTAAATTATGTCAAGATGGATCTTCTTGGATTAAATGCTGTCGGGTTAATAAACAAAGCATGTAAGTTGGCTGGGATACCAAATCTTACTCCGGATATGGTTGATTTCACGGACGAGAATATTATTAAATCAATTGCTGAAGATGCAACAATGATATTCCAGTTCGAGTCTGATTATGCTGGAGAAGCATTGAGCAAAGTATTTAGCCCAAAGACTGTTGATAAAATTAAGAAGAAAAATAAAAACATATCATATTTGGATATTATGGCAATGGCGTCAGGTGCAATTCGACCGGCTGGTGAATCATATAGAGATGCATTATTCAATGGTGAGTATCACGATAACGGTGAAGAAGCCCTAAATAATTTTTTAGTTTCTACGCTGGGGTACCTCGTTTACCAAGAGCAGATTATAGATTTTTTACATGATTTCTGTGGTTTTACAATGGGTCAAGCCGATATTATTAGAAGAGGATTTGCAAAAAAAACTGGTACTGAAAAATATATCCCTATTATTAAAGATGGTGGATATATGGATGATATTCACGGTAATAAAGATGATAGATATGTTCCTGGATATATACATATAGCACAAGAAAAATATGGTATGACAAAAGAACATGCTGAAAAGAGTATTGAGTATTTTCTTGGTGTAATAGAGGATGCCTCGTCGTATATTTTTTCAAAAAATCATTCGGTACCTTACAGTATGATTGGATGGTATATTGGATATTTACGCTACTATTATCCGCTTCAGCTTTTTACTGCTGCTTTAAATGTATATAAAGCGAATGAATCCAAGATGATAGAGATAAAAACATATGTAAAATCAAAAGGTATTCAGATTAGACCTATTAGATTTGGGAAATCTCGTGCGGATTATTTTATGGATGTAGATGAGAATTGTATTTACAATGATATTGAATCTATCAAAGAGTGCAATGCAAAAATGGCCGAAGAATTGTATGAGCTGAGTAAAAATAACTATAGTAATTTCGTTGATCTATTATTTGATATAAAAGAAAAAACATCCGTGAATAAAACACAGATAGATATTTTAATTAAGTTAGGATTTTTTAGTGATTTTGGTGATATAAATCAATTATTACTGATTACAAAATATTTCAATCAGTTATACGGCAAAAAATCCATCAAAAAAGATTCACCGTTCGTAAAGTTACTCACCGAGGAAACACTCCGTAAATTCTGCGATTCCGAAACACCGACTCATATTGACGAAATCGACTATAATCTGTATCTACGTTCCCTCGGAATAGTTAATATCGAGGAAGAACTCCAGGATTGTATTAAATACAAATATGAAAAACATGATGACGGCACTAAGAATAAAATCCCCAACGGCTACAGCTTTACAAAGATATTTAAGAAGTACGAAATAACCGACGAAGAAAAACAGAAGTATGCTACCAAAACCGTATACGGCAAATTTGACGGTATCCATACTCGCCGATTACTAAAGTATTTATTAAATGTATGTCAGTATCCTCCGTGCCCGGTTAAACAGAAAATCAAATATGAGGAAGAACTTCTCGGTTACATTGATTACAAAGATCCAAAACTGCCAAAGAACTATTTCGTAGTCACGCAGCTTGATGATAAATACTCGCCAAAGTTTGTGGCATACTGCTTGAATAATGGTTCAACCGTCGAGATGAGGGTGCGTAAAAAGCGTAATCCTAAAAATCGCAATGACAAATGCAAAAAATCGTTTACCGATCAGCCGTTTGCGAATGGAGATATTTTATATCTGATATCCTGGGGAAAAGAACCAAAGATGAGAAAGACAGATACCGGTTGGGAGAGTGATCCCTCGGTTATGTATACTTGGATGTATGATTACGACATGATCGACAATTTATAAGGAGCAATCGTTATGGAAATAGATGAAATATTAAATGAAATTAATAGTCTTTCCGATGAATATAAACAAAAAATATTAGCCGAATTAAGAAAAGTAAGCGAAGAAAAATACAATAGCCAAATTCGAGAAAATGTCAGCGCTAATAGGAAATATGTTGGAAAATGTTATTGTGAAGATAAGTGCCCGAAAAATGGTATGTTCCCTAAAATGAAAAAATATTACAAAATAATTTCAGAAAGATCAAACAATGATAATTATGTTTCGGCACTTATATTCTATGAGCATCCATTATATTGGTTTGATTATAAAAGTTCGGCCATAGGTTGTCCCGGAGATTATTTTTTAGGTAACTTTGATTTTTATGGGTTTTATGTAGATGATATATGGAATAGAACTTTAAATACAATGGAAGAAATTACGAATGACGAATATAATACCGCGGCGCGAAAACACACTGACGAATTATTAGAATTAAAATGGAGTGCCGATCATTATCGATTTGGTGGAAAATTACCTACTGATTCAGATTGGGAGAAACAATAAAATAATTTATTAAATCCATTGCAATCACTGAACTATAATGCTATAATAGAGGAGTAATAAATGACAGAGTTTAAACAACCGATTAAAGTACTGGAGTTATTCTCCGGCTTCGAGTGCATGAGTAATGCATTTAGAGAACGAGGATGCCAGTGCTTTACCGTGGATTATGACGAACGTTTTCCGAGTGACCTTCACAAGGACATTCGGGACATAACCGCCGAAGAGATACTTAATGTTTTCGGCAAACCAGATATAATTTTTCTCGGCACTGATTGCACCACATACTCCGTGGCTGCAATCGGTCGCCACAGAACCAAAGAACCGAGCGGTAATCTCGCACCTAAAACTGATAAAGCCCGTCTTGCTGATGAACTTAATATCCATTGCATTGAGTTGGTTAGACAATTAAATCCCACAATCCAGATTTGGGAGAATCCTGTCGGCGCTCTCCGAAAGATGGATTTTATGAAGTGTATTCCGTATATCAACACTACCACGTATTGCCAGTATGGTTTCAGCTACCGCAAGGCTACGGACTTTTTTAGTAACATCGACCTTCATTTAAAACCGCCTTGCAAAAATGGCGATCCGTGTCATGAGAAAGCAAGTCGAGGTGCTAGAACCGGATTACAAGCGATTAAAGATCCGGCACTAAAGGCTATATATCCGCCGGAACTTTGCAAAGATATTGTTGATGAGTGCTTGAAGGTTATTTCCAGTGGTGAGAAACCGCCACTTTTTAAAGAACCTATTGATTAATTATTAAAGGAGAGTATAATGATATTGGAGAATTACCGATACACATAGAAAGAGCAGGATGAGTTACTGAGGAGTATTACGATTGTCTGCGATACTCGGGAACAAAAGAATGAACATATCACTTCGTACTTCGACAGCAAAAAAATCCCATGGATAAGTAAGAAATTACCATTCGGAGATTACACATTTTTGATTCCAAAGAACGAGGAACTCGGCATATCTCGCGACTTGTGGTTTGATAAAGTGTGTATTATAGAAAGAAAAAATTCGCTTGATGAGATAAGTTCCTGTTTTACTGGGTCCAGGGATAGGCTTAAAAAGGAATTTGCACTTGCTCCTGAAAATAAGATGATGATCATTGAAAACGCATCATACTCCGACATGGTACTCGGCAACTATGATACGAAGTATGATGCTAAAAGCTTCTGGGCTAGTTACCATAGTTTTTGGAGTGAGTTCAATTTGCCGATTATGTTTATCCCGGATAAAAAATATACCGGAATGTTTATCAGAGGACATTTTTATTATTACGTGAGGAATATTATTAAATAAGGAGAAAGACTATGACGATTAATTTTATTAATGCAGATATTAAAACTGCACCACAGGGTTATACAATGGTTACAGCATTTTCAGCAGACTTCAACTGCGATGTTGGTATCAATAAAGTAATGGATCAGATGTTTAATATTGAGAAACGTAAATCCAATATTAAAGTATTTAAGGGCAAAAAGCTTGCCCGACTTGATAATTTATATATGCTGCTTGTAAAAGACAGTAGTTATGATAAACCGGTATTTGACAATCTTATTGCTTGCCTTGAAGAATTCAAGACCAAGTGTAAAAAGAACGGTATCACAAAAGTTGCCATGCCGGCAATTTGTACTGGGAAAAATGGTTTTGCTGTTGATGACGTGATTCAGGCAATTGATGAGATATTTTTCGACACTGATATTAGTATTGTAATGTATGTAGGTGATGAAGTATTTAGGTATGTTTGTTCCGCATATGAGGGTTAATTATGAGCGATTATAAGCCTGTATATTTAGTGATGGTATCATCTAACAATAACAATAAATACTATCGTATGCTGGCGAATACCGATGGCGAAACTTTTACGGTTCAGTATGGCAGAGTAGGGGCGAGTTCTCAAACGAGGACTTACCCTCTGCGAGACTGGGATAAGAAATACAACGAGAAAATCCGCAAAGGTTACGTAGACCAAACACATCTGATGGAAGATTTAATATCGGTGGTGGATACGAAGCCGGATACTCCGGAGTATAAAGCAATCGAGAACGCTGCTATAGCAGAGATTGTTGACCGCTTAATGAGTATGGCTAAAAAGAAGGTCCAGCAGAATTACCGTGTGGAATCAAATCAAGTTACTCAGGCGATGGTTGACGAAGCGCAGAAAATAATTGATAGCCTTACAACTATAACAACGATTAAAGCGTTTAATGAGGAATTGATGAAACTGTTTACCACAATTCCGCGAAAGATGGGTAATGTTAATGATTATCTGGCTAGGTCAACTGATGATTTTGCCCGTATTATTAAAGACGAACAAGATCTGCTTGATGTTATGCGAGGCCAGGTAATCACTCACTCGGCTATGGATGATAAACAGACGGCTTGGGATGATAGCGTTGAAAATTCTCCGAAGAATGACAAGACCATTCTTGAGGCTATGGGTATTGTGATGAAACCCGTTAACGATGCCGAAGTTGAAGTCATTAAAGATATGTTGGGCGACTGCAAGGATAAATTCTATCAAGCGTGGAGAGTAACCAATTTGGCTACTCAAAAACGATTTGATGATTTTGTAGATAAAGAAAATATTAAAGATGTTAGGTTGTTTTGGCATGGGAGCAGAAATGAGAACTGGTGGTCAATTATTAATAATGGTTTGATGATTAGACCTACAAATGCTGTGATTACAGGAAAATTATACGGATACGGTATTTACTTCGCCCCTAAAGCAAGAAAATCATTAGGGTATACAAGTTTAAGTGGCAGCTATTGGGCGAGAGGTGATTCATCATCTGGATTTATGGCATTAATGGAAGTTGCATATGGAGAACCATATGATGTTTATTCTTTTGACAGCAAATACAATTCATTAACTTATGATGAACTTCAAAAGTTTAAAAGAGGGGCTAATGCATTACATGCTCATGCCGGAGCCGACATGGGTTATGGCAATCCATTAAGAAATGATGAAGTAATAGTATATAAGGAAGATCAAGTAAGTATTAAATATTTAGTTGAATTGAGGTGATTTATATTGTAGAACCTAATCAAAAATATGGAAGACTAACCACAATTTGTGTTGTTGGCAAGACAAAAGACAGAGCAAATATTTGGAAATGTATTTGCGATTGTGGCAATTACGTCAATGTTAGATCTCAGAGTTTGACGAGTGGTAATACAAAGTCATGTGGATGCTTGCAAAGAGAAAGGGTTGGAAAGAAATCTACTGAAAGTCGATTATTAAATAAGTATGATCTTTCTGGTGAATATGGCATTGGATACGCTACAAATGGAGAGGAATTCTATTTTGATTTAGAAGATTATACGTTAATAAAAGATTATACATGGTCTATAAATGACACTGGGTATGTAACATCTAATCCATTCGGAAAACATTTAAGAATGCATATGCTTGTAATGAATAAAAAAGACAGGTCTGACGGTAAAGATATTGACCATATAAATCATAATACCAAAGATAATAGAAAAGGAAATCTTAGAATAATAGAATATTACCAAAACATTACACATTGTATAACTTATTCTAACAATACATCAGGAAGAAAAGGTGTATCTTGGGATAAATCAAGATCAAAATGGATGGCGACAATTACATATAATAAGAAAACATATCATTTAGGTAGATATGATAATTTTGAAGATGCAGTTAAAGCAAGAGAAGACGCAGAAAAAAGGATTCATAAAGAATTTCATTATGATGAATCACAAAACGAAGAAAGGGATAAGGCTATATCATGAAGGTTTACGTAATAGAAAAAGGAGTCTATTCCGATCGCCATATAATCGGCGTTGTTGAGTCCGAAGAAGAAGCAAAAAACATTGTCGAGGCTATTAAATGCGGAGATTATAATGACAATTCAATTAGTTATGAGGAGTATGACACTCGCCAGTTTTTAGATAAGCGATTAAGATATAATGTCACTAGATATAGCGACGGAGACTGGCAAGTGAAATATGATGATTATGACTTGTATAAGGAATTTAAAGAGAATATTTGTGTTTATTCAGATTACTACGTCATATATGCCAATTCTCCCGATCAGGCTATCAAAATCGCCCAGGACATGAGAGCGGAAGAGTTAGCTCGTAGGAATGGACTAACAGAATAATCATAACACAATATATAGTGCTTGGATAACAACATAAACCACAATATATAGAGGAGAATATCCAATGAAAAGAATTTTTGATTGGATAAATAAATTAATTATTAAATATGCTTGACGTAATAAATAATCTGTGATAGTATAGTCAACATAAGCACCAACTAAATATTTGAGGAAGGAGTTCATTATGAATTATCGGACATGTCCAATCTGTGGAAGAGCAATGATCCTGTGCAGTACATACGCACACGGTCAAGTACCTAAAAGGATTTTTAAATGTAGCTGCGGTTTCCGGACAGATGTGGATATGTCCGGTTTGTCGTATAGCGACTTTCTTAATCGATATCACTTTGGTGATAGCAACACAAATAACCATAACAAACCAATTAATTATTAAAGGAGCAATAATGATAACAAACAAAATTAGACTGATTGAGCTATTCGGCGGCGTGGGATGCCAGTCGATAGCATTGAGGGATTTGGCTATTGCTAATGGTCTTAATCCGGATGACGTATTTGAACACTATAAATTGGTCGAGTTCGATAAATTTCCGGTCAAAAGCTATAATGCGATTCATGGTACGGATTTTGTACCGATGGATATTCAAGAAATTCATGGCGAAGACATAGATGTTGAGGAACCGGACAAATATACGGCAATCTGGACGTACTCGTTCCCATGTCAAGATCTTTCAGTGGCTGGAAAACAAGCTGGGATGGACAGAGACAGCGGAACTCGTAGTGGATTACTTTGGCAAGTAGAACGTTTATTAAACGAAGTACATAATCTTCCGAATATCCTTATCATGGAGAACGTCACACAAGTCCATAGCAAAAAGAATCTTCATAACTTTGAAGAATGGTGCCAGTTCCTCGAATCCAAAGGATACTACAACTATTGGCAAGACCTTGAAGCCAGTGAGTATGGTGTACCCCAGCACCGCAACCGTTGTTTTATGGTAAGTACCCTCGAAGAAATCAACTTCGAATTTCCGCAGCCGATTCCGCTCCATGAGGTTATGAAAGACCGACTCGACCCAGTTGTAGATGAGAAGTTCTATATCAACAATGAAAAAGCGGATGCTCTCATTCAGCAGCTTATTGCCGACGGTAAACTTGATGAGGAGACAATCCTCGAAGCTGTTGATTTATCAGTTAATAACCCAGACACTCTTGATATTGCGAATTGTGTCAGTGCGAGAACAGACCGTGGAATCAGCAACCGCAGATCTGAGGGATCGGGAGTTGTGCAATGTTGAAGAATGAACTAACCTCAACAATGCCAATTGTTCTCGGCAGAGTACTTCCTTTGACTTCTGATAAAATACACCAGAATCAGGAAGTATACTATGAGGGGGGTCATCTGTACGATTAAAGCTACACACTACAAAGACCCTCCAAAAGTATTGGTTAAGGAGATAGTAACAAATGAAGAAAGCAACAATTGACCAACTCGGCTGGCTAGAGCGCGGTAACGGCAAAACTCAATCTAATGTTGTATACTCTGTGGGGGGTCGCGCCGTGTGTTTGCGCCGGCTGTGGAGTAAAATATTGGATTTACATAATAGATAGGGTAAAAAGCGATGAAGAAACAAATCACGGCAATTTTTAGAAACATGGGGAGTACTAACGAGGATAGAATACCATCATATAGATTAACCGATGTAGCTGAAGCTATATTAGCCAGGGATTATAAAGGATGGGGAAATTATTTTGCTAATGGAGTTATTGAAATTGAAAAACTTGAACCAACCGATTAAAGTCGGATTTATCGATTACTCCGGTTCGGGCAAAGCCCACCAGTCCAATACTGTATACTCGGCGAATGGCATTTGCCCATGTATTTGTAGCTATGCCAATCGGTATGGCGGAGTACAATCCAATATATTAGTACGTGAGAATAATTATGGAAAAAATCAGTAGTATTTTTATCGGCAATATTTACGGTCACAAAGATGCCTATGCCGGCGCAGTGTTTGGAGTGCAAGGGCTGTGTCCGGCAATCAAGGCGAACTCCGGCGGTAATACTCAGCCGATAATAGTGGTGAAAGACAATGGTAACAAATCAGTTAATTAGATTAGGTAATATATACGGTTTCACAGGCGGATCGTTTGCCGGCAATGTATATTCTCATCGCGGATTATGTCCTGCGATTAACACTGCCGGCGGTGGCAACCGTGAACCGATAGTGATTATTAAGGAGATAAATTATAAAGCTAATCAAACAAATAATATGCGCGTCGAGGGGACGTAACCCGAATAATCCGAGTGACCGCAGTAGAACCGGTGGCGGTATTCTTGTGCAACGTCTGGAGCTTGCTGAGGATGAACTCGCACATACGATTACCTCAGTAGCTAAGGATAATTGGGTGTTCGAAATATATGGAAAAGAATGAAAAGCTATTAGATTCTCGCTGTCTTGTGCCAAAACGTACCGAGTATGGTAAGCGTATACGCAAAGATTATGAGGCACATCGATTATATGAGCATCGTTCCAACATGATGATGTTACATCCTCGCACAGACGGATGCATAAATACATTAACAACAATACTAAAGGATAACTACATCCTGGAAATATATGAGAGATAGTAATAAAGATAATGATAACAAACTAGTGCCGATTTGTCTCGGCGGAATCGGCGAAATTAATTATGGCAAGCAATATCGCCTCGGTAACCGTGTTTATGACAGCAGAAGTGTTGCCATGGCACACTGTGCTAATCCTGTCGGTAATCTCGGCGGTTATACATATTTATATTTAGTAGTAGAGGCTAATAATGAGTAAACCACTTTTTAAACTTGACAATCATTTATTATATTTTGATTATATATTGGAATACTTTGACTTATTTCATCCGATGTTTTACGTGTGCAGGGACGATAATGATGAACGTTTTTTGGTTTTGAGGATGGATTTATGTGAGAAGGAATCATACTTGATTACCGAAATCAGCCTAAACGATTTAAATAATATGCTATTAGGGAATATCACTATAAGATCGGCATTTCTTGATCGATCATCATTCTACGAGGTTCACTGTTTAACGGAGAACTACTCAGATGACGTAGTAACAAAACGTGAAATATCAGAATTCCCTATAGAATACTTACCGGGTAAAGATTATAAATATGTTCTATATGATGACGAGCATAGAGAGTATCAAAAACGAATTGCAAAAGAATTGGAGAAAACCAATAGTTAATTATGCAAGAAATTGGACTAATATTTTTAGGAGGTCTCGAGAGTAGCCTGTGGCTAGATAACGGCAAGAGACTATCTCGGAATTTCCGCCAAGGATACAGAGTATATGATAGCCGAGGATTAGCTAATACACTACCGAGTAGTAGCATTGGCGGTCTCGGCGGTAACAGTGGATTATATTTGGTAATTGAGGTAGATAATGAGTTCAGTAATAGCGGAAGATGACCCTTTCAATATTATTAAAAATAACCGGTATGGGGGGGGAGATATAAGATGTTTTACGAAAAACATGGATATATTCCCGGAATTTTTCACCCATATAGTTTACAAGACACTTCGCAGATAGCTTGTACACTGTGTTGTGATTGCGGAGCGCCGGGACATGCAAGTAATATGATGGTGATAACTAAGGAAAGGATTGATTAAATATGAGTAGTGATAATATGACAGAAACAAAATACCGTTACAGAATTCGCAAGCTTACGCCAAAGTGTTGTTGGCGTCTGATGGATATAGCCGGTCCAAATGATGAATACTTTAATCGGGCTGAACAAGTCAATTCGAATTCACAATTGTACAAGCAGGCCGGCAACGGCATCGTCCGCTCAGTGCTGATGGGCATTTTCTCGCAGCTTGACATCGCCGGCATCCGCAAGTGGAATGACATGAGCGATGAAGAAATTAACCGTATGTTACATTATCAAGAAATTACCTCTTGATTAATTATTAAATGTGTGGTAATGTATAGATAATCAATTAATTATTAAAGGAGGCATCCCACATGGCAGAACCCGGAACCCTAACCCAGGAGCATGTACTCCAGTGGACGAATACGATGATGGATTTGTACACGGACAGACGACTGATGACGTTCGGACTATTCCGAGATTTGTTTAACCACATCGAGTGGTACTACTGTAAGTATCCGGACGGTACAGTGGTGAAACTGTCGGGGAACGTCCACGTAGCTATTGATGAGTTTAATAAGCGGTCGCCGAATAGTACCGCAATATAAGGTGGTGATTATCATTAGCAAATATAGCGGGAAATGCGATCTATACGATGTTCTTGTAGATATCCGTGAAATCACTGACTTCTCTAAAGTAAAAATATACTCGGCTAACAATTCTATTATCCCGTTACGAATTGATTCTCAGAAAGATTTAATGCCGTACTACCCATATATAGTCGCAATAAGCGTTGGGGATAGTGACGGCACTCAAATTATCCACTTGAGTGATAAATCTTACGTTGACACCGAAGAAGAAGAACATCTCATCTGGGATCTTGATACTCTTAAGCGGTATTATCGCCGCCAGAAGCGCAAACATCAGCCGTTTGATAGCGATGAAGCGCTGAAGAAAATAAGTTTTTTTGACGACCCTGCCGAGTACAAGAAAGAACTTGTTAATCGTGTCATAGAACTCGGCGAAAAAGCTACCATAGAAGATATACATATCCCATTCATGGATACCATGAGACAGCGACTTTATGAAGATATGGTTGCTGCTGGATGGAATGACGATAGAGCTTATGAGTGGTGCTTCGGCTGGAAGAGATTGTGGGATAGGACGAAAAACACCTTGTCCAAAAGCTAGGAAAACACTAGAAAATAAATTATTAAAAAATGCAATGAAAATTGAATTTTATTGGAAGATATTAGGCTTCCTACCGGGCGAGGTATTATCCCACGCCCAATAATCACGGATATTCCGCGAGGGATATTTCGTGCGGGTTATTTTGGCCCCGAAAGCTGAGGGAGTATATTTTGATGATGGGTTATACACCGTTACGATGTATTCCGGAGAAATATATTACCACTCGGCAAAACCGATGTAAATTTTATACAGTGCCGAATGTGAATTTGAGGTTGTAGATGTGAGGATTTACATTGGTACAAAACCTTTGCCAATCGTTCTACGTCCGAATACTTGTTTTATAGATGTGAGGATTTACATTGGTACAAAATCTTAGCCATCAAAATCCCTCATTTGTAACTGTTTTGTAGATGTAAGGATTTACATTGGTACAAAACCTTATCTGGAAGATATGTCAGTGAAGGAAGTTTTGGAAATGTAAGGATTTACATAGGTACAAAACTTCAAGCCAGCTTGATTTAAGTTTACGCTTGTTTTGTAGATGTTAGAATTTATATTGGTACAAAACCCACCGGATCCGAACGATACTGATTGACATGTTTTGTAGGTGTAGGGATTTACATTGGTACAAAACTAGAGCCGACAAGGGGAATGCATAAGTTTCGTTTTGCAGGTGCAAGGATTTACATAGGTACAAAACCATAAAGACAAAGCCCGAAACGCCATCAACGTTTTGTAGGTGCAAGGATTTACATAGATACAAAAACTCGGCAGTTTCGAAGTTCTATAGACTTCTACTTTGGAAGTGTAAAGATTTATGTGGAGATATAATAAATGATTACGAGAAAAATTCAGTTATATCCTATTGGAGATGAAAAAGAAGTTGATAGAGTATACACATATTTAAGAGATAGCATTAAATCGCAGAATAAAGCGATGAATCAATATATGTCTAATCTGTATGTGGAAGAATTATTAAATGCGTCCAAAGAAGATCGAAAAGAATTAAATGCATTATATACTAGAATTCCGACCAGTAAAAAAGGAAGCGCTTATAGTCTGGATTTGGAATTCCAAAAAGGACAGATGCTTGGTTATATAACCAGAGCAATAGATTCAGATTTTAAAAAATCACTAAAAGACGGGTTGATGTATGGGAAAGTATCTCTCCCGGTTTACTCAAATAGCAATCCGTTATTAGTTCATGTGAATTATTGCAATTTGCGTAGTAAGGTTCAAAAACAAACAGGCACTAACACTGGTATTTACCACAACTACGAATCTCATCAGGAGTTTTTATCTCATTTGTATAAAACAGATATAGAAATATATCTTCAGTTCTGCAATAATATTTTGTTTAAATTAAATCTCGGTGATAGCCTCAGAAAATCTCGCGAAATCCGTTCAGTAATACAGAAAATATTTGAGGAAGAATATATTATCCACGGTTCGCAGATCCAGTTAAAGAAGAGGAAAACTGGCAAGGGCGAAGATATATTCTTACTGCTATCAATCGAAACTCCGGTTGTTAAGCATGAACTTGATGAAAATATTGTTGTCGGCGTAGATCTCGGCGTGGCAAATCCGGCAGTATGTGCAGTAAACATTAACGGCAATTATAAATTCCTGGGCGACGGAGAAACATTCCTTCATTATAAACAAAAATCCAAAGCCGAAAGACGCAGACTTCAGAGAGCTCTAAAGTATACAAATGGCGGTCACGGAAGAACCAAAAAACTGAAAGCACTCGATAGATTGAAAGAACGTGAGAGCAACTTTACTACAACGTATTCTCATAAGCTCTCAAAAGATGTTGTAGATTTTGCCATTGAACAGCATGCCAAATACATCAACCTCGAGGATTTAACCGGAATAGATGACAAAGATGGTAAAAAACTTCTCGATTGTTGGAAATACTACGAACTTCAGCAGTTTATTATCTACAAAGCTACTCATCATGGCATAGTAGTCCGCTTTATTAATCCAAAATATACATCTCAGACTTGTTCCAAGTGCGGAAATCATGCCGAGGGGCAGCGTGACGGTCATAGTTTTACATGTAAAGATTGTGGCGAAGAGCTTGATGCCGATCTTAATGCAGCCAGAAACATTGCTATGTCAACAAATTTTGTTGAAAGAGGCAAGAAGAAAAAGAAAAAGAATAAAACCGATAATAAATAATATTTTGCCTGAGACGGCATTGTTACTACCGAAGAAATGAATTCGGTAGCTAATAACTGACCAATTAAGCGGTGGGTTGGGGTTAGCTCCGAAAGGTGATTATGTCCAAGGATGAAGTAACTACCGCATCTACTAAGAGATAAAATATAATAGTTGGAAGGAGTGATTACTATAGATATTGATGTTAGTGAATTACGGGTGGGATAGGTTTATAGTTATAAAGAATTGTGTGAACTGATAGGTGCTGAGTATAAAAAAGGCGCTGGCAAAACTTATCAACTAGAAAAATTTGGAGAAACAGGATTTCAGAGATTTTTTAATTTTGAAAAAGTAGGACGAGGAAAGTATGAGGTTCTTGAAATCTATGATGAACCGCTCCCTATAGAAGATGAAAGACATAAAGGTAATAACAAAGTATACAAACATTACATAGAGCTGGTATTAATGAATTATCTGGCGAAGAAAGGTACTCACGTTGAAACATTTACTATGAGAGATCTGTGGCAGCTCCTCGGAATGATAAATGAAAAATATGGGAAAGTAGATAACGATAAACTACTTTCTATGAATAGCTGCATTACGTCATATGAAATTAATAATTTCTATTTTAGGAGTGATAAAAAGTTACGTCAAATATTATTATCCGCACTTAAAAATTTGCGCAATAGAAGATTAATAGACTGGCAATTACAAACAGTTGTCTGTAAAGAGAAGAACGGCAAGGAAGAATGGTTTGTAGCTAATGATAGCGAAATAGAATTAATTCTTGATGCAGAATACGAGATACTTCATCGAATGGGATTTACAAAAATGTTTCAGGTGATTTCTTCTTTTAAAACAAAAGAATTTTATACAGCCGTCGAGAATCTTTTATATAAGAAGAAAAAATGGAAAAATTATTATAAGCGATATAAAATTATATTCAACGCCAACAACATAAAAGAATCCGTTCCCGACGTCGAAGCAGAGCTAAAAAGAGCATTATTAAATGCAAAAATCATATTATACTTAAATAACGAAGCAGAAACGGCATATAATTCAAAACTAAAAGAATACAATGGCAATCTGGCGCATGAAGTTTACGTTCAAGGAAATATTATTGAAGCACTACATGCTTTCAAATATCCCGATGATTATGTAGTTGCTCAGAGGATGTTGTCAGATGAACTTATTAATACGCATGATTACTCGCCCGAAATTATTAATGAGTTACTTAATACAGAAGCGTCAGATAAAGAATTGGATATGATGTTTCCTTGATGGAGAATTTTTTTACACAATTTATAATTTCATACTATATAATTCCTTAGTATAGTATACCGTTTTAAATTGTGTAATCGGAATTATATTACTGTCTACCTCAACAAAGCATTGTTTCGGTAGAAAAAATCTTAATTTATTAACTAGCCCGCATCGGCAAATACTTTTGTCGGTGCGGAAAATATAAACTAATAACCATATATATTCCCAAAGGAGGACACCTTATGTACGCAGAATGCATCAATCCACCAAATGAACTATTTACTAGCGGAGAATTATACCAGTATTCACAACCTGGCGAAGATTACGAAGTCTACGTAAGCGACTACTATACGTTGCTGTTATCTGATGAACAATTTGATTATTACTTCCGACAAGTATAAGGAGATTTTGCCATGGAACGATTATCTGGCGAATACAATCGCGGTTTTACACAAGGGATTCTCGCAGTTCAGGGCGTACTCAAATACATACAGCCAGATTTATCCCATCACCACAAACGACTAACTCCAAAGTTGATAGATGAATTATTAAAATGTTGTATAGATAACCGTGAAAATCTGCGAGAGAGTGTTAATGGCTTCATTAGATATAATGGTACTACTAAATCATTTGAGTTTTATGAGCCGAATACAAGGAGGTAATCACTATGAATGAATCAAAATTTGCTGTAGGAGACAAGGTTGTCCTCGGCTACCGTAGGGTTTTAAATCCTGCTATCGGCATAGTCATCAGAGTTACCGATAAGCGGAAGGATGTGATCGTAGATTTTGACGGATTCCAACAAACATTTGATTGCTATGGTCGCAGTAAATCCGTTGACATATGGTACAGTAGCTACATTGAGTTACTTACCCCGGCTATGGAACAAGACATCGAGGATAACTTGGTAATCGCCAAGTGTAAAAAGATGATGAAAGATACCACATTGATCAATGCCGATCAGGCAGCCAGAATAATTGCAATTCTTGAGGAGGAATCCAATGAACATTGATATTATTAATAATAATGGTAACACTACCGACAAAGAACTCCCCGACATCTATCCCCTTACCATAGTTCGCGATCGATATAATGGTACGTATTCCGGTGGTTATTTTACCGCATGGAATCTTTATCCCTGGGGTATTCCGGAGGAAGTTTTTGGCGATGATAATTCATGTTGGAGTTATTTCAGAACTACTCGTGATATATATGGATGCGGAGCCACTCCGGATGAGGCAATTGCGAATTTAGCAAAAAGATTAAAGGAGAATATAGATGATGAGTAAGGATAATCACAAAGTAACCGCCACTTGGTCTGGGAATTACCCGTGTTTATGCATCGGTACCTGGACACTGACTATTGACGGTGTCGATTATACTGACCATATACCCCGGGAAATTGTTAATGAACCGATGTACACCTTCGGCACTTATACTGAGTGGTACTTTGATGACGAATGGCAAGAGCAATTTAATGACTACGAAGACGGTTTATCCTCTGTCGATTGGATCGCCGCTAATGATGAATGGCTGAGTACGATAACCGATGATTATAACCTCAAATCCCAGATTTACTTCGCATTTAATAAGAACGATTTCCGCTATGGTAGTTGTGGCGGTTGTATATGATGAGATGATTAAGGAGAATTCTCTATGGTAAGAATTATTATTTGTGGTTCACGAGAGTTTAATGATTATGCCAAACTTTGCCGAGTAATGGATAATATCGGCATCCATGCTATTGCCAATAACGATTATGTCGAAATTATCAGCGGTCATTGTCGGGGAGCAGATATCTGTGGCGAAAAATTTGCCACCACGTATGGCTATCCGCTCAAGGTGTTTAAAGCCGATTGGGAGACTTACGGTAAAGCTGCCGGACCGATCCGTAATCGCCAGATGGCCAAGTATGCCGCCCAGGCTGATGAGGGCGTTGTAGTTGCATTTCCGATTGGATCAAGCCGTGGAACTCGCCATATGGTAGACATTGCTAATCAGTATGGACTTGAGGTTTATGTAATTGAGGAGAACGATGATGTCGAAGCCGATTGAAACAAGTGATAGCAAACCTAAATTTCTTTCATTAATAGACGAATTGGAAGAATCCGGCAAATTCCCAAGCTATGAACAGTTTTTGGAACTTTATGATTGTGCTTATAATGAGGGATACAAGAGAGGGCACGATGATGGTTACAAGGTAGGGCTAGCCGTAGGAAAATATTCTAAGTGGCTGGAAGCACACGAAGAGGATAACCCTATGGACAATACGAAAAATCGCAACTGTCACTCGTGTAAGTATGATAATCAGTATAACGTACATTGGTCATGCTGCTTGTGTCGTGCCGGAAGTCAATGGGAGAGCGCCGATGAAGAACAGAATTAAACGATTTATTAAACAGTTGTTTTGTCACCATGAGTATCATATAATCCGTTGGCATTATACTCATGGTCCGATAAATAATGATCCGCCGTTTATTGAAGGTCTCAAGATGTGTGCCGAATGCGGTAAAAGGAAGTATTTTTATTGTTCCCAAAGTAGTGAACTCGGAAAATATATTATGACTTGTCTGCAAGGACGACAGTGGTAAGGAGAATTAGTATGAAAATAAAGGTTAAAGATTTATTTGCGAATGTTCTATTACCGAATGCTATTGTCCTATTACTCATTGAGGACGGCGGTTTTGTCGGTATATTTGAAGCAGGAAGTTATCCGGTACAATATGCGTGGTGGGAAGTAACCGGTGTAACCAGCGATTACTTCGAAGGTGATGGACCGTTTGATGGATCGGTAGTTAAGGTATGGATTAAAGAATCTGATGATGATGAAGAAGGTTAATGGATAATAATCTCGGCGGTAGACAAGCACAGAGTTACGTTAGTAACCTCAAAGTCGAGAAGACAATGTTAGCCTCGGGAAAGGGACACAGGGGCGAGACACCCCAGAGGGCATAGACTAAAAATTGTATTTGCGAATACCCCTCGAACTATGGTGCAACCCGGAAGAGGATGCGTGTGATTGAGGAGTGGGGATAAACCGATCCGACTGCACACCCGCCGAACCAGATAAATATAAAAGGAGAAGAGATATGCCTATACATGATGAAATTGGAACAAGAATGAAAAAGTATTACGAAGAAATCCCCAAGACAAGATTGATGAGGCGCTGTCCCGTGATTATTCGACTTGACATGCGCGCAGGACACTCATATACGAAGGGATTTAAAAGACCGTTTGATGATATATTCATTAAATCAATGCAAGATACTGCGAAGTATTTATGCCAGAATGTACAAGGGGCGGTTATGAGCTATCAACAGAGTGATGAGATTAGCTTATTGCTTATTGACTACCAAACACTTAATTCTCAGGCATTCTTTGATTACGAGGTACAGAAAGTTTGTAGCATTACTGCCTCGATGGCGACACTTGCGTTTAATGAAGCATTTGAAAAAAATGTGTATAATTTAATGCATAAAACAACTGAAAACAATCAAGATGACTCCGATGAGTATAAAGAAGCTCTTTTAAAGGCAATGACAAAAGGTGCGATGTTCGATAGTCGTTGCTTCAATCTGGTGAAGGAGGAATGCGCAAATTATTTTTATTGGCGTCAACTCGATGCTACTCGCAACAGCATCCAGATGGTAGGTCAGGCGAATTTCTCACACAAAGAACTCCAGGGTAAATCTTGCAATGCTATCCAAGATATGTTGCACGAGCAGCGCGGAATTAACTGGAATGATTTGCCAACTTATCAGAAGCGCGGCTCTTGTTGCATTAAGATTGAGGAACTTGCCGACGGAGCTATAAAAGAACTCGGCGATGGGTCGGGAGTTTATAATGAGGGTGACGTAATTCGTCGTAGATGGGTTATTGATAATGATATCCCGATTTTTACAGGCGACTGTCGCCAGTATATTGAACGATTTATTTGAGGATGTATTATGATTAGAGGATTATACAAATTCGCCGAGCGATGGTCAGAGTGTGGCTCGGTATACATTGTTTCGGATACACATTTTGACGATCCGGATCGGGAACTTATGGGGTATACGATATCTACACAAGACCATGTTGATGTTATCAAACGTACTGTTCATAAATCCGACACCCTCATTCATTTGGGGGACGTCGGTAATCCGGAATATTTTAAATTGATCCGAGGATACAAAGTTCTGATTATGGGAAACCATGATGAATCAGCTACTCGATTTAAACCGTATTTTGATGAAATCTATGAGGGACCGGTGATAATAGGTCGCAAGTTGATTCTGTCCCATGAGCCGGTAGATGTCCCCTGGGCATTTAATATACACGGACACAACCATAATGCCGAGAGCATGTTTAGCCCATATCATCTAAACGTTGCGGCGAACGTCGCATCATACGATCCGGTGAACCTCGGTAAACTAATCAAAGATGGGTGGTTGGCTACGGTCGAAGATATCCATCGCATAACTATTGATAATGCTATTAATAAAAAATAAGGAGGAAAAATGATATGACGATTTTAACAACTGCAATGGAGTTACTTGCAATTCAGGACGATATTCTTAGACGAGAGAAAATTTATAGTATTGATTATGACATTATTATGTTTGAGCAGATCTGGGGAAGTACAGCTCTTGGATTTCCGGGAGTCGGCGGTAGTGCAATGACAGAAGCTACCACATATGTGCTGATTCCGAAGAAAGAGGCTGATTGCGCCCATGTATATTTTGGTTCGCAGTTCGCATACAAGGTTAACGGTCTTACACAAACGTTTATGGATGATTTAAACAATCATTCTATGGCGAGCGTGATGGAAGCGAGCAGTCGATATGGTAGTTTAGAGAGTGAGGAGACTACAGATGAAGATAGCGCTGACTGAAGAGCAATACGCCGAGTTGAGAAAAGATCATTATCTTGAAATAATTATTAACGAAGCTACTAAACAGAATTTGTATTTTGAATTTAATGATGCCGGTGCATTCAACTACGGCGAAATTAATCAAAAGGGTGTTCCGGGGTATCCGAGGGGATTTTATTTTGACGATGGGGATTTGAAAAAGATAATTCCCGCCAAACCCACCGACCCGTCTTGGTACCATAATGAACCTCTGTGCCCTAACTGTGGCGCATATATGTTGTATCATTATGAATGCTGTCCTAAATGCGGTCAGACGCTAGACTGGAGAGAGCGTGATTAATATGATGAGTAACGAGGTAGCTACTAGCATTATATTCTTAGATGTTGACGGCGTTCTAAATTGCGATTCTGCTAAAGCACTGGCACCGAGTGGGGCACTAGGCGTGATGGATTCCAAGGTCAAGTTACTGAGAACAATTATTGATCTTACAGATGCCAAAGTTGTTCTCAGTAGTGATTGGAGACTATGTGAGCCGGGGAATCGTGATTATAAGTATCTAGAGAATAAACTGTGGTACAAAGGCGGTATCAAAATCTACGGTAAAACTCCGGATATTGACTGGCGACGTCGCGGACAGGAGATACTTGCTTGGCTCGGGCAGCATCCGCAAGTTACTTCGTGGGTTGTGTTGGACGATATTAGGTTTGATGATTTTTCTCGCCCGGAGTTTGTCGGTCATTTGGTAATTACTGATTATAAGATTGGACTCATGGATCTTGATGCTCTCAAAGCTGTCAAAATATTGCGTGGCGAGTATATTGAAGAAGGTGAGGATTATGACCCAGACGAACTGCCCTAATTGTGGAGCGCCGATTGAACCGTACAAGATTAGGTGCGATTATTGCGGAACTTACTACCTAGATTTGACCGCTTTCGATATGAGTGAGAATAAACCATACTATGTAAAGTTTCGCATACCAGGCGGAACTATTACCACAAGAGCGATTCCCGAGGTGAAGAATGTGGATGTGTACGAGGATTCGTTTAATGCTCTGGATTGTATGGGGAATACGGTTGCAACATTTGTTAATTCTCGAAGCTGCGATATTGGAGTAATATTCCACTCGGTGGTTAGTCCGGAAGATAATACGCTATACAAAATTGAAATAAATAATTAATTATTAAATACATATTGACAATGAATACACTATGTGCTACCATAAGACAGTAGTTAATTATTAAATATATGAGGGACATATATATGAAAATAAAATACAGAAAAAATGATGTAGTCCAGTTTACCGAAGACCACAAGTGGATGGCTTCGCTAGGGATTATATCTGACATTCGAGAACAAGATGGCGATATTTCCTACATGATTGGAGTACCAATTCCGCAGCAGGGTATTGCATATATTTGGTCTAGCGAACCTGATATTGAGTTTGAGTATGTCGGCAGAGCAATACTTGGAGAAGCGGAGGATTAATTATGCTTATATGCAATAATACGGATCAAATGTTATATGTTTCCGGTCACCAAATAAAACCTCGAGAGTTCGATGAGGTCATTGAAAGTTGTTTTGATATGATTAGTATTCATTGTGATTTAGGCTCCTCACAAATTATATGTGAGTACGGTCAGCGAGAAATCAAAAACTTCGGAAATATTATTGCTGAAGAATCAGATGGTCTAGACCCTGATAATAAGAAAATTATTATAGTTAATAGCAAATAAAACAAAATTTTGATTGGATATATAATATGATTGATAAAAATAATTCTGTTCCCAATACGCGAGAGCTGCTTCATATTCATAATGAGCAGAAAGAAGAATGTCGAAAAGAACATGAGAAGAAGCGCCTAAGAAATTATATTCTTAGCGATACAATGTATGTTGATTCAATAAAACCGGAGTGCCTTCGCCAGGAAATAGTTGAAGAGATTGGTAGTGGCAAGGAAGTCATATTTAGTATATATCATGGCGGCAGAAAATTTTTAGAATATCCAATTCAGCTAATTGATAAGGAGGCATGATTATGTTTAACGAAAAAGACGCAATGCCAGAAATGGACGTTGAAGAATATAAAGAAGCGTTGCTACGGTCAATTAATGTGGAATTGGGATTGGAATACGGGGAGAACGATAATTATCACGTTGGACTTAGGAACGGATTAAGAATTTGCAGGGCTTTTATAGATGGGAAAACTCCGGATTATGAATAATGAGTTTCTGCGGTGGCGGAATAGACATCCACAATCGGGGTAACCGGGAGGATGGTAAAGAAGTGGCGGAACGCCCTTCATTTGTAGACGCTTATACATAAGGCGCATACTCAGAACGACCAATGACGAGTTGTTATACAATGGCGCCATATGTGGTGCAAATCCACATCCGCAGAATTGGAGAATATATGAAGTTAGGAATTTTAATTATTACTATTGTGATATTAACGGTTGTAATTTTAATATATGTCGCTAACGCTTCGAGCTATTATGAATGCATAAGCGACGAACAAACAATAACATTTGATGAATTTATTAAACTTGAAGCGGTTGCACCGGAAAAATGGATTATATCTGATTGGGTATATTACTGTGTATATTATGGCAGTACAAGGATTTTTATGAAGACTTATTTTGATGAATTGAGATTGGCTCATGCGGCGAAAAAACTTGATAAACTAGAACTTCAATCAGCTATGGATAAAAAACGAGCAGAGTTGATAAAATCCTGGCAATCAGACATCGATAATTATCGCAGCGAATATATGGACGCTATCAAGACATACTTCAATGAGGGTAAGATACTATGAAACGGTATAAAGTCTGGGTTAGGCTTGAAGAAGAATATGATGATATAGTCGCAAACTCCAAAGAAGAAGCATTCATAGTTGCTAGTGATGCAGCAATTAGCGGTGGCAGTTGGTATTATTCAGTAGAAGAAATTGAGGATTACGATGAAGATAGTGAGAAATAATCATGCTAAGCCATATATTATATACCTTCGGGACGAACAAATCACGGAGAATCCTCATTATAATTGTGATGCTGTAAGTATAAGATGGGATGATGGAGGAATGTCATGTAGCACTTTACAAACCCTGCATCCGATTACTAGCGAGCAAGCAAATGCAATAAGGAGTGATAATCGTGACTAAAAACATATCTTATAAACAAGTTATATGTGATATCTGCGGTAAAGAAGAGAGAATCGATCAATCAAACGATTTACCTCCTAAATGGGGAGAATTAAAATGTGGATGGCATTTTAAATATGATTGCTGCCCGGAATGTATACAAAATCTCAAGACGACAATAGAGGAGATAAAAAAGAATAACACTCGTCCCAAAATAGTAATAACAAAGGATGGATGTATACGTGTTGAAGATTAAAGAAGCTGAGTTATATCAAGAAATCGAATTATTCGACGACGATAAAAAAATAGGTGAAGCCGAGGTTGATATTAATAACAAAATGTTATCCAGACTAAGTATTTTTCCGCCGTATCAAAATCGCGGCTACGGGCAGCAAGTAGTTAAGATGTTGTGTGAAAAGTATGGATGTAATAATCTATGGGTTAATGCCGATAATGATATGGCAATTCATGTTTATGAAAAATGTGGATTCAAAATGGTAAAGCCCACAATGTATATGATGGAGTTAAATACCGATGACTAATTTTGATAGAATTCGCCAGATGACGGAGGAAGAATTTGCCGATTGGCTCGAGGATTTTGCCGAAGCATATGTGGAATTTTGGCTGCTAGGCACATGTAAGAGTGTTAGAGAAGACGACAAAAGAATTCAGTTGGGTATGTTAAAATCAGAATATATTGGAGATAAGATGTTTGAATTCTGAGAAGGAGAAAATAATGGTTAAAGTATTTACAACAAATAGCAATGGTAAAATTGAATTTACCAAAGATGAACTTGAGAAGCTACTCAACGAAGTATGGCGAGATGGATATGATTCTAATAAATCGCTTTGGTGGCCATCGTCGCCGACTACTCCTGTGGGTAGACTTAGCCCAGGCGAAGAATCGATGCAGCTTACGTGCTGAATCGGTGGTGATGCGTAATGAATAACTATAGTGATGAAGAAATAAAATCAATACTTGTATGTCTTAAAACTCTTGCGCAAATGTCTACGGCACTCGCCAGACCTGTTTGTAGTCAATGCGAACTTTATGATTATAATGAGATGTCCGATGAAGGATATTGCGCAGCTAAGGATTACGAACCGATTAAACTATATCGAAAACATCGCCCTGATTGGTGCCCGAGATTAAGGGGGGTAATGACTGATGGAAGAAACCACGAAGTTGATACAAAAACTGCGGAATAGAGAACATATTAGTAGGGAAGAAGTTGGTCTTACGGCTAATAATGAAGGATATTATCCGAGATTGGAGAGTAAAATCATGGAATTAAAATGTTGCCCATTTTGTGGTAGTACTGTTGAATTAAAGAAGGAGCCTATCTGTGGATATGGCGGATGTTATTCATATTCGATCCGATGTGATAACTGTGGATGTGAACTGGATTATGAGAAAAATGATACTGTATATCGCTCGGACGAAGAAGCGATTAATAATGTCATTCCCGTATGGAATAAGAGGGCATCAGCCCCTATAGAAGAAGCACAAGAGATCAATGAAATAATCAATCAAGCTTTTCTCAATGCTTGTAAATATCTTCAACGTAATCCACCGGCAGAACTAGAGGATTATTCCATAGAGGAACTTAATGCACTTGCAGGAGCCGGAAGTTATGAGGATGGTTATAAACAGTGGGCGAATTACTTTATTAATAACGCAATTAAGAATTCGAAGCATGAGGACTGATATGCGAATAATAGATGCAAATACAGATTACTATGATTACCTTCAGAATATATACCGAGATAATTCTTTGGTGTTTGATCGGAGAGATTCATTTGTACTAACTAAGAAACTTCTTTGTGAGAGTTTAAAAGTTAATAGCTGGCAATCTACTGATTATAGCAATAAAAATTATCTATTACTTCAAATTTGTAATTCCTTTTGGTTATTTGGTGTAGATATAATCAAATTCGATGGATATCGCGCAACTGATTATAATATAAAATTGCTAAGATCATGGAAAAACTACGATAAGACCAGAAAGCTGATTAGTTTAGACGTTATATACTTTGGATTTATTCCCGGATATTATAAACTTAAAGATTCGGAGAAAATGCTTGATTCACAAATTCAGGCAATCGATACTAATAACTATCGAGTTTGGAAGAGTATAAATAGATTTTTTATTTATCCTGGTGATGATCTGAGCAGAAAAATAGAGAAACATATTCCACTACTGAAAGCATGTGGGATTGCTGAATGGGTTGATCCGCTTGATGTGTATCTAGCATTCGAGGAATATTTTTCTTTAGAAAAAAGTTCTTCCGAGAGGAGAGAACCAATTGGTAATACTGATATTGATAAAATTAAAAGCCATGGGTTTGATGTTAAAACATCTTTTAGAAGGAAGAAAGGGGTTGTTTTATGAGAACCATTTTACTGTACGCCATGGTATTCCTCCATATTGTAGATGACTATTATCTTCAAGGGATTCTGGCGCAAATGAAGCAGAAGTCCTGGTGGGAGAAAAATGCACCAGATCCGCTTTATAAAAACGATTACAAGGTTGCGTTAATTGAACATACTTTCAGTTGGACGTTTATGATTATGCTGCCAATAACTGTAATGATGGTGATTAACAATAATATATTGATAATTCCATGGAGTATAGCATTTGTTGTTAACTGGATTATCCATGGATGGGTAGATCACTTAAAAGCTAATGTCCATAATATAAGTCTTGTGGTTGATTAAATAATTCATATCTGTTAGATTATTGGGACATGGTGCGTAATGACAGAGTTAATGGGGGTTGTCGGATGAGTGTAGTGGTTAAAGGTATAAAAATGCCACGGTCGTGTTCTGATTGCCAATTGAACCTTGAACAGATGGCATGTTCTGTCACGGGGACAAGATGGTGGAGCGACACAATGGTTCTAATGGATTTCGATTGTGACAATGAAAGGCTTTACGATTGTCAAATAGATGAACTTCCGGAGCATCATGGTAGATTAATTGATGCCGACAAAATGAAACAGTGGTTTTTCCGACCATATTCAAATGAGGAAAGTTATTCCAATATTGATATTGCAAGGATTATAGATAGTCAAGCTACTATTGTTGAAGCAGAATGAAAGAGGTTATGGAAATGATTAAATTAAATATAGAAATGCCAGAAAGTTGGTTAGATTGTCCATTTATGGAAGAAGATGCAGACGATAATACGCCATGGTGTTATTTTGAACCGTATGTTGACGGACGATGTACTGGATTGTTCCAGGGCAAATGCCCGATAATTCGGGATGAAAATACAGAATGAAAGGGTTATTCTATGGGGGATAATATATGAGACTGATTGATGCTAACGAATTATTAGAACACGCGTGGAGAGATAAACTCGACAGTAGAGAATTAATAGCAAACATGATTGAAAGCGCTCCAACGGTTTATAATCGAGAAAAATGTGGCGAGGCTAATATCATAATGGGGGATAGAAGTTACAGCGAGGGATGTGTATCTGACTTTGTTTCTATTCTTCTAGCGAATGGATATGAAGTAAATATTAAACGAAATTGTAATAAATTTAATATCGAGTATTATAAACAACATGAGTCTATGTTTGAATTTTAATAAAAGGATTTCTTAATGAACTATAAAGAATTTGCAAAAACACTTTTTGATTCTGAAGGCCAAATGTTTCCAAATGGCACAGACGCGCAGACTTGTTTGAATATTTTGGCGGATCATTTCTTGGGAAAAGATTTGGTACTAAATTATCCTGGTCATATAACTCAATGGAATTCTGAAGTTACTCATGAAATTTTGAGAAAATATCCATCTGGAAAAATTAGAAGAATACACAAATAATAAATGGGGGGTTATTTAATGGATATAAAAAGAGTTAATCATATTGAATTACATTTTAATCATAAGGATAATTTGGAAACATTATTATTTATGAATAATGATTGTGAAATTGTTATTAGAAACCTAAAACGAGACCATATTATAGTTGGCGGAGAAGCAGTAAACAATTACACTTATGATTTTATGAGCTTGTGGTTTAAGACCGATGACGATGATTATTATAATCATAATTATGAATCGTTAAAAAAATTAAAAACCATTAAACTAGATGATCTTTGCTCGATAGTTATTAAATATACCGATGGTACGGAGATGATGGTGCATCCAACTGAAGATATTACATATATAGCCATGAACAATGAAAATGAATATTTACATGTGATGTATCAGAAATGAAACAGTACTTTGATAAATATTAAATATGGTAATAGAATATGGTAATAGATTTAGAAAACTGTAATAACAAGTATGGAATTATTTACACGGATCCGCCATGGCAACAATCAAAAGGCGGTAAAAAATCTGTAAGACCAAATTCTAGTGGGGGGGAGTTATCGTACCCAACAATGAGTATAGAGGACATCTCTTCACTGCATGAAAATGTTTTTAATAAATTAACAGAGAAAAAGCATGATGTCTTTATGTGGACAATTGACAAATATTTAATAGATACAGAACAGTTTATGAAAAAACTTGGGTACACAAGACATGCTAGGATTATATGGGATAAGATTACTGGTCAAGCTACAGCATTTACTGTCAGATTTACACACGAATATTTGTTATGGTTTTATAAAAAAGGGAATATCTTAATGCCAGCAGATAGTACTCGCGGAAAATATTCAGATGTAATAAGAGAACAAGTAAAACGGCATTCGCAAAAACCGCAATGTGCATATGAAATGCTAGAAGATATGTTTCCAGATACTAAGAAACTAGAATTATTTGCGAGAAACAAACGACCTGGCTGGGACTGCTGGGGCAATGAAGTAGCATAAAACGATTCTTTTATGGAGACGGCGATAATGACAGAAGAAAAGGCTCTTGAAGCATTTAAAAATATATATAACGAAATAGATAAAGATAACCATCTGTTTGTTGGAACGATTAATCCAGAGATGATTATGATTGCTATTGAAGCATTGAAATATAAGATTAGCACAAGAATTATTACAGATAGTATAACGATAGAATGAGTTTTTTATATGGATGATAATAAAGAAAAAATAGTTGACGCTTTAAGCCAAGTGGCGGAGGAATATTTAGTTCCAGTCGAAGAAATTGCTGAGGCATTAAAAATAGTGAATAATAGGATGAAAGAATTTTTAGATTCCGGTAAAAAACTTTCGGAAAAAGACTGGGAAAGAATGTTCAATAATTTATAAAAAGATTATTTAATTGGAGTAATAATATGGATTTTAAACTTGGAAACATACCAATTCGTAATGCCAGAAATATAGAGTGGGAATCAAATGATGATGGCACTGGACAACTTTGGTTCAATGCCATGTTTGTAGACAAAGATGGCGAAGAACAAATTGTGAGATTCCATATATTTCGATTAAAGTTTGATGATCCGCTGATATCTATGGAATCTGTCAACAACAAGTTATATGAGGTTGAAGTACTATGATTGGTAAGTGTTCAAATGTATGCAACAATAAAACATCCGAGGGTTATTGCAAAACGACAGGATGCATCAATCCTCGCTATCAGCAGTATTTATTTACCGGGGTCGAAGACGGATGGATTAAGGTTGATAAAAAAACATGGGACGAATATCAGATGATGAAAAATCCTGATTATGGAGTTGGAAAATATAGTTGATAAAAAAATATTTGATGAGGTGTTAAATGCACTTGTATGAAATCGAGGCAGATTATAGACCGAAGAATCCAAACAAGCCTAAATATTATGTCTGGGCCGATACAGTTAAAGAGGCAAAATTGGTTTTTAGCAACATAATCAGTTGGCTTACAATTTATAATGTCACTACGGTGGACGAAGAAGCTGCTTGCAAAATATGTAATGAGCCAAATAAACATATAATCATATAAAAACAGTGGAGATAAATATAATGTCACGACATAAACGAAAAGGTCGAGCCATCGATCATTGCTGGAAATTTTGTAAATATAAAGGTGATATATCATTTTACGCCAAGTGTAGCTGTGGATTTCTATATCCTTGTTATAAAAATATTCCCCCTAATCCGATACATATTGTTCCGGCTCCTGAGAAGTTATTTAATTATTGCCCGCATTGCGGAGCGAGAAAAACTAGATATTATGAAGAAACAATTTATATAGATCGATATTTATTTGAGAATTGACGTTATTAGGAGGTATAATATGGATAACACACAAGAAGCATTAAACAGAGCCAAGACACTTCTTAAAGCTACCGGGAAATTACTTAAAAAACAAGAGGATTCATATTATGTATTAAATATTTTAAAAGAAACTGTTTATTATGATGGGGCCGAATGTGACGGTTTATGTTTGTTGGATGATATTAGATATTGGCTTGATGAATTTACAACTGATAATATAGATGAGGAAGATTTATGACGTACAAAGAAGAAAAACGTGATTTATTCACTGTCGATGATAGCTATTACTTGGCACATTGCATCAGCGCGGATTTTAAACTTGGCGCGGGAATCGCAGTTGAATTTGATAAACGATTCAATTGTCGCAAGAGATTATTCGAAATGTATCCGTCATCAAGAGTTCCTTACTGGGATAAGCTCCAAGATAGATTCAAGGGATTATGTACTATTACGGATCCCGTCTATAATCTAATAACCAAGCGCAACTATTGGAATAAGCCGACATTAACAACTATGGAAAACGCGCTACTTTGGATGAAAGAAGATTGCGAAATTCGCAAGATTGATAAACTGGCAATGCCGAAGATTGGCTGCGGATTAGATAAATTACACTGGGAAGATGTGTCTGCATTAATTAAAAAGGTATTCGATGACACTGATATAGAAATTTTGGTTTGCGTCCAGTGATAGGAGTTTATGATGGCTAAAGGAACAAGAGAATGCCCGGTTTGCTCCGAAGATTGTTCAGTACTATGATGATACGCTTTTTGATCTGAACGGTATTCATACCACAATTTACCAGGATCTTGCCAAAGAGGTATTCGGCACTTTTGATGGAGTTTGCTATTGCACTGAAAAGGTTGAGGAGTAATGCACACTGTTTGGGCGGTTACCTATTTAGATGAATATGATCACTCGCAAATGCTGATATTTGATAATCCATTAGCAGCATATGCTTGCCGCCGTTACTTCTATAATATTTATAGGGGTAACGTGCAAGTTGATCAGCACGAAGTTTATGGTAGCTTTATGGCGGCTGGGAATGAGGACGAATAATGTGGAATCCAGAGACTGATGCTTGTGATTACTGCTATGAATGTGAATATTTTTTACATGAGTACTGGAATTGTCAAGGCGAATTAGAACCTTGTTTGGAATTCATACCAAAGAAGGATTCTAAATATAAGAAAGTCGAGGTTGTTGTTACGAAGGAGAAATAAATGTTAAACGATTCATATTGGAAAGAACACAATGATGGCGAACGTGCTTATTTATATTCCATGGATGGTAGAACAATAGCTTTTATCCAGAGAAAAAATGATATATGGAGTTGTTCCATATACGAGGAGTTTATTAGTGAAGATTTTTATTGGAGGGGGATGGATTCAATTAAAGAAGTTGAATGGCAAGTAACTCTTTATATTAGTAATAAGTGTAATAAGATAGCTAATCAACTTCATAAAATTCGGGATCATCTTCCGAGTATTCATGATCTGGCTGAAAAAGCAGGAGTTATAAAATGATCTATTTAGCAATTGGGAATGTTGTTTTTATGTTGGGATATATAGTTGGTAAAATATGTGCTACATACGAATACAATAAAACAAGTCTTTGACGGTGGTTAATATGGACAATATAAAATACGTTACAAAAGAAGAAGTTGATAAAAATAAATATGGGTATGCAGTATGCGAATGCACGGTTTTTGGTCCAGACTATGGTATACAAGTACCAAGAAAAAAGTATAATGATTTTGTTAAATTTAAATGTCCAAGATGTGGTATGGAACTCGGATTATTTGTAAGAGGTACTGATCCGAATTGTGATTATTTTAATGTATGTTAAATATTAGATTTTATGAGGAAGATCACGATGAGTTGGATGGATGAATTGTATTATATAATTACCACGCCTGTAATTAAACAATTTGGTGTTAATGCTCTATTATCGAAGGATTTATGGCTTCAAGTGATTGAGTTAATGGCAGATGAGCTGACAACAAAAAATTCTATATTGTTTGAAAAGTATAAGATTTGATGATGCAGAGTAACATTTACTTTGATTGGAGAAAAATATGAGCTATAACGAGAACGGTATTTGTAAATTCGCAATAGAACGAGAAGATAGTCATGGTTCGCAGCAACGTCATCCGCTGCAATTGGTGGCTTGAAGATTATAAACCGGAATTTTTGGAGTATTTTGAGGAGATATGAGGAACATGGTTAAAGTATTTACAACAAACAGTGATGGCAAAATTGAATTTACCAAAGATGAGTTGGAAAAATTATTAAACGAAGTGTGGGAAGACGGACGTAGTTCTTGCTACTGGTGGTCATCGCAGACGATTACGAGTGATAAAATAACAACGCCACTTTACGTCAATAAAGGCGCTGAAATTACTTGTATAGCAGGCGAATGAAATTAAGGGATAAGGATATGTGTGGGACAAAAGATAAACCGTGCTGTACTTGCTTTTATGGTGATGGCGGATGCCTTGCTTCTATGAGAGAGGATTTTTATATGTCTGCTACGGAAGAACAGGTACGGGAACGATTAGAAAATGGTTCGTATTCGGAATACCAGGATGTTATGAAGACGTATTTGAAAGCATTTGAAATAGCAGCTAAACAAACAATACCACCATTAGAAGATATGAGTCGGATGAACCAAATTTTAAGAGAGCGATTATATTGCTGTGTAGATAATTAATAAATGAAATTGAGGTTTCATAGGAGAGATTAGTAATGGCTGAATATATTAACAGTGATGTTAAAGTAGTCGGTATTGGCGATAATATAGAAATTGACATTCCAGAACCAATCGCATCAATAAACTTTGACGCACTTCATGCTGGTACATATGTGGTGGATGTCAAACAAGATGGGTCTTATTCGGCTGTTTTTGTTGGAACAATGTATGAAAACTAAGTTTTACTGGAGAAAAATGATGGAAAATAATATTAGAACAGTCAAACAACTATATGACGAGTGCGTTAAAAATAATATAGAGAATTATGAAATTAGGTGTTTATTTAAATCCTGGGATAATGAAGGATATATCGGCGAGTTGGTGACGGCTCCATATCCTTATACACATAACGATCAAGATAAATGCATTAATTTGTATTTTAATCAGACATATAAGATGTTGTAATAAAATTAAGTTTTGTTGGGGAGTAATATGGATATATATGAACTAATAGATTACTACATTGATAAATATCTAGAAGAAAAGGAACATCAAACAGATGGATATACTCTTGCTGGGATGTTACAGGGATTATTATGGATTTGTCGCTTTGGTGGCGTAACAGATGAGAATCTTGGTGATGATAGATTAATAAAAATATCTGGCAAATGAAATAAACGATTGGAGGCACTATGACAAATTTTGAAAAATATGTGAGCAGCTTAACACAGGATCGATTTATTAATTCGATGATATTGAATTGTGACGGCTGTCCTGTATATCCATGCTGTGAAGATGGAACTGAAGACAATGGAATTGATTGCAAAGAAAGACTTCGTGATTGGTGTGAAGCTGAGAATTGAGGTACAGTCCAGTTATGAGAGAAACTAGAAGAATATGATTATTAAACAACGAAAGGAGAGAGTTCACGATGAATAATCAAACAACCACTACCTTCGTGAACGAATATGATAAGTATGATTAATTTAGGAAATATTGTAATAACTGAATTTACGAATGCGGAACTTTATAGAAACTTAGATACAGATAGCGACACGCTGTATTTTGAGGGTATAGCCGAAGTCGATGATTCTGACGAAAAACAAAAGATGGTATTGGGTAGAATTCCAAATTTTGGTACAAAATCTCATTCCCCGATAAATAATTGTGATTTGCAGAGGCTACAAATAAAAAAAGAATATGAAAAGTCTATCGGCATACAGTACGATAATGAGGAACTTTTATATACTTTAGAGCAATTGAGCTCTGCTACACTAAACATAGACGAAATAAATAATAAAGAATTGCCAGATAATATTTCAATAATAAAGACTAAATATAATGTTATTGAGAAGAATGGGCTCCATAAGGTTCAAGGAGTATCGTGACTGCCAATGAAATTAGGAGAACATAAAATAGACCGTGTTGTTATATAACAATGATGATTATTATCCAGCCAATATAATTATTAAAAATAATGATACAAACAATAAGGAGCAAATATGGCAATTAGATTAGGGGATCAAGTAATAGATGAAATATATCGTGTGCTAGTTGACGGTAAAGATATTATGACCGTTGATAACACACCAATTCACATAACCATCGAAGCAGAATGTTGCGATGTCACAGATGATAGCGGCAATATAATTAAAAAAAGATTTGTTTTGTCGAGATATGCTTTCTCCAATGAGCATGAGTATGTACAAATCCTTGCGGGAGATGATAAACCTGCACATCAATTATGTATTACCGGAACTGGATGGAGAAGTAGACCGCATAAAAAGAAACGTATAGCAAAAAAATGGGAAAAAAGATACGGTATGTCCTACGGATTTTGCTCAGTAAACAGATTTGTGCGAGGAGATTTGGTGATAAGAACACTAGATTAATAAAATAAGTATTTTGTCTGCGGTGACAGAATAGGTATTGTTCGGAAACACCGATCATATAGTAGTCAGCATAACGACCATAGCCGGTGAGATGACAGGTGAAAAAAGTCGATAAAAACACATTAACGGGTTATGCTTAGATAGTCTGAGGCTGCTTGTAAAGATGAACTGCAAGGTGCAAATCCTTGCCCGCAGATGTGAGCAATTTCATTAAAAGGTTTCCCTTCCGCTCACCGACAAATGTAAGGAAAGACTTACCCGTATACTAATCAGTGTCTGAAGCGGAGTGTAAAATGGCACAGATTATAAATAAACTTGTTTGTAAAGGAATTAATAATATGCTATTTACAGCACACAAAGATGCAGCCGTTGATTATGACGGCGCTGAAATTAAAGAGTTCAATAAATACTTCGATTCTCCATTTGTCCCATTTCCCGGTGGAGGACTTAATAGATATTGTTATGTAATTTATCAAGGACTATTTGGCAAATATAAAATCAGACAGTGCGAAGTCGTCTCGGTTTGGTTCACTAATATCTGGGGATGGCGCATGGATAACGGCTGGACGTTTAGTAGCGATGAACTTGATAAAACCGTGTTCAGATATGACAAAGAAAATCTTAACAAAGCTATTGAGATTTGTGAAAAGAAAAACAGGATGAGGAAAGTTAAGGTTAAATACCTTTAAATGAGTGTTGAGGTAATGAAAAGGATCGGAAGATATGATTTACTTCCACCCTGTGAGCAACAATGAAATCTGAGTTTCATCGGAAAAGGAGTAAAAAATGGATAGATTTGAAAGAATTGCAGATATTCAGACAATTGATAGAAAAACAGCAAAACAGCTTATTGAAACCCTTGAAAACACTGGACTTTTTGTATGCCTCGGCGGACTTTATGGCCAGGACGAATGCAGCTTCATGGTGATGAAAAAATGTACCCCCGATGAAAATAAAATTTGATTGGAGAAAGGTTAATCGATTATGACAAATCTTGTATTTAGAACTCGACTATCAAATATTATTACTCAAGCATATCAAATAAGTCGTGATACGGTTGAAACAATTGAAGGAGCCCCGATTATCAAAGATGGGAAATGCGTAGGATATATTAACAAAGTAGATATTGGAAATGATGAGTGCTTCGGAATTTTATTTGTACACGAATTGATGCCTTGGTTTACTAAAAATGCTGATACGATTACATCACTTTCCTGGGAGGATTGAATATGAAAGTATATAAGCAGAAACAGTATCTTGTATTCGATCTCGATGATGGAAAAACAGTAAAATATGATTTTGCTAAAAAGGTTGCCATCGGCAAAAGCGGAAAGGTCGTTAAAGATTTAAGGACGCAGTTATCCGGAAAAAGCTTGGACGAGGTTTTTAATAGTTGTGAGGATAAAAACTATGCAAAATTCTTGCGGTGGGTACGTAATAATAGCAGTTGTTATATTACCAATATTGGAACTGTTTTGTCTCATGTCCCGGAATATTCTCGATTTGAGCAGTTTTTCTCTGCGGGAGTTGATGTATTATCAAATGCATTGTCATATGATATAAAACATATCCCTAAAGGGTTAATAAAAATATGTCGTGAATATGATATACCTCTCCGTGATACTCTCGTAAAGTCATATAAAGAAATACCAGATGCTTACAATATTGTATTTTCAATGAGTTTTGTCTCATTGGATAAACAAGACATTCGATACTTATTTACTGATACATATTATCAATCGGGTGGTTATAAAAGTACATATAATAGAGCTATAAAAGACTATGGATATACTGCAAAAGGATTACTGAAATATTTAGATTATTGCAAGACATATGAGGCTTTTAATAGTATAGTTAGCGCTTTAGGAACATTAATAGACTATGCATATATGATGAAAAAAATATCCCCCAAATTTGATAAATATCCACGTCATTTGCTAACTACTCATCAAATCGCTGCAAGAAATTATAACAGATTAAAACATCAGTTTGATGAAATTGCTTTTAAGAAAAGAATTAATCCCGATATGGAGAAAACCTTTGGCGATTATAAATTCTATTATCCTCGTTCCACTCAAGACATTAAGGATGAAGCAGTAATGCAGAATAACTGTGTAGCCTCATATATACAGCGCGTCCTTGATGGGGAGTGCGATATTTTATTCCTCAGATATAAAGAATTACCGGATAAATCGTTGGTAACTATTGAGGTAAGAAATAATCATATTGTCCAGGCTCGTCAGAAGTTTAATGATCCTGTCACAGAATTGCAGCAAGATGCTATCAATAAGTGGAACGAATGGTATGGCAAAAAGATGATTGGTATGGCTTCATAAGGAGATATAATATGAAGGTAGTTGAAAATATTGGTTATATACTTGATGGTTTTGGTAATATTATTGGGAGCGGCATGTTTAATATGAAAGTTCCGAGTCTTAACGATATCGCATCTGGGAAAAAAGATAAAGTAGTATGTAGGTTTAATAGCGATAAAACATTTAGAGCTACGATAGATGTAGATAGCATCGATATAAGAAATATGAAAAGATTTATTCTTAAGGGGACAAATAACTGGCGTAAAATGCATGGTTTGCCGATGCAGCACTACAAAAGATATCCACATGAGAAAAAGTCGAGGAAAAAATAATGAAACATGAATTAGGATTTTGGTTCTGGTACTATATTGTAATGATAGCTAATGGTGTAACATCAATTCTTATTGGCATAAAGTTGGCGAGACCCTCCAATATTGTTCTAGGAGCACTTTTAATTATTATTTATTCTTTTCTACTATGGGACTATAAAAACATGGATTAATGGAGAAAACATATGGCTATTTTAAAAATCAGAAATGAATTTAATGATGATATAACATTAGATGTAATTGCCAAAGCCGAGCGAAGAGTGGCTAAAAAGAAAGAAGTTCTTGAGGATATACAGAATGAATATGAACTTCTTGAGAAGCAAGCTTTTGGCCTATATAAATCCATAATAGAATATTATATGTTGGATTGTGCTACTATCGGCAAAGCCGCAAAATGGCTAGGTATGGTAGAGAAAAACAAAGATGCCAATGGTAACAAACTGGATAAACGCAAAAAACATGAAGAGAAGGATGCATTCATTTATATCCAGAATATTGTTAAAAGATTATTAGACCTAGAAGACTTCGAAATTACAAATATATTGGACTATAATTATAGTCAAGGTAAGAATATAGAGTTTTCTTCGTATGGTCATAATTGGATATTGGAAGTTCCGTGGGTGTCTAATGTTACACTAAAATCGTATCAGTATACTGGTAAATATGTATTTATGTTGATGATATCACATAGAGATAGTGACTGGAGTTCGACTGTTGTGGGATCAACATTTGAAGAAAAAGAATTAAAAGATATCATGAAGAATGCCATTAAGAAATATTGCTCTGTGGATAATGGTGGTGATTGATATGATGAGCTGGGATGAATTCCGGGATGAAATGATGAAGTATGACGGTCACAACATTCGAGAAGAGAATAAAAAGCTGATAGAACGATATCCGTTCTTGAAGCCACATAATTCTCATTATGATTACGGATGGACAAAACTGGATGAACTGCCGGAAGGATGGTATGCTGCTTTTGGGCTTCAAATGTGTGAGGATCTGCGCAATATTCTTATTGAGGGGGACTATCTTGATAAGTATGAAATCCTTGAAATTAAGGAGAAATGGGGTCGGCTAACCTGGTATGATTGTGGAGTACCGGATAGTATTAGTGTTAAGTATGATTATTGGATTGCTAGGTACGAAGATTTATCAGAGATGACTTGTATCCATTGCGGTAAACAGGGCAAGATGGTAATCAAGGGTTATTGGCTCTATCCAATATGTAAGAAATGTTTTGAAGAAAAGAATAAGAATAAAGATTACGAGGAGTGGACGTCATGAGAAATCCCGATAGATTAGATGGATTTTATGAGGAGTTAAAGAGTATTCATAAGAAATACCTAAGTGACTGGCGATTTGGACAGCTATGCTATAACTTCTTTGAGTGGCTAAATAATATTAAGGGGATAGATCCGTTCTTCCCAGAAGAAGATAAGATGTTGGAATACTTAAAAGAGTATATGTCTCCCCTAATAGGAAAATATAATTAATTATTAAATAGGTATTGCAAGAATCAACAAAGTGTGCTATAGTATATCTATACTAATTAATTATTAAAGAAAGAGGTACAAAGTATGCCGAGGATGTATATTTGCCGGGATGTAATCGTGATAATGTGGCTTGGATACGAATGGATTATCCCGAGATTTTTCCAAAACAGGAGGAAGAGATGGTAACTAAAGTATTACTGATACTATTGATAATTTATAACGTGGGTTTTCTGGCAGCCTATGTGGGGATAAAACCGCCGATTAGCTTCTGGCGTGATTTCTTTAGCGTTAGGAACATACTAGGCTGGATTTACGGACTTATTCTTGCCATATTGTCAACTCCTGCGGTAATTGTCTACTATGTGTTTTTTTGGATACTAGTATTAATCACATGGTTAGATATCTTCGGAACTAAGAAACCACTCAGAATGGCGAAATTCTCGCTAGGCATTAATAAGGAAGATGAGAAATGAAATATAAACCATATACACCGTTTTGTTATAAATTTCCGCTACGCTATAGGTTACTTCACCCGATTGAACGGCTTCATGACATTGGATTAAATATTAAATACGCATATCAGCGGATTAAGTATGGATGGTGTGAGAAAGATACATTTGATATTGATACATGGTTTCTGAATGTTGTTCCTCAGATGTTGAAGTATTTCCGAGATCATCTTCACGGTCATCCGGTGTTTATGCTGGACAATGGGGAACTCGACCCAGACAGCGAACATCGTTGGAATATGATACTGGACGAAATGATTTCTTGCTTCGACGCTATTAACAATGACATTTTAAACATTTACAATTCTAATGATAAATACAAAGACCGGGCATTTGAGTTACTTTCCAAACATTTCTGGAATTTGTGGGATTGAGGTAATTATATGATTAACGTAAAAGATTTTGAAGGGTGGACACCCGAAATTGAACTGGCTTCTGATAGCAATAAAAATGGACGAGTTACACTGAGTGCGTTGGTAGACCTAGATAATTCCAGCGTGGAATATGGCGTAGTTCATTATGTTAAGAACAAAAAGAAGTCGGTTCATTTTAATTATTTAGACACTGCTGTTAACTATTATAACAACAAACTTTGAGGGGAAGAATTATGACTACATATGCTGAAATGGTAGATTTGATTAACCGAGCTAAAGAAGCATATTATGGCTCTGGAGAGACAATAATGTCGGACCAGGAATATGATAGGCTTGTTGCTAGGGCTGAGAAGCTTGGTTATGTGGAAACTGTCGGTTCTGCTCCAATTGATGCTATTGAAAAAATCAAACATGAACATCCGATGTTATCATTGGATAAAATTCATACAATTAACGAGGTTAAGTCATTTCTCAAGTACGATAGTGTGGCAATGTGGAAAGCTGACGGATTGAGTGTGTCAGCTACCTATATAGACGGTAAACTTACCAGGCTAGAAACTCGCGGCAACGGTTCGGTCGGCAATGACATTATGCATCATGCGATGTCAATTGAGAATCTGCCGATGACGATTAACAAGTCCGGAAAGTATGTAATTGACGGTGAGTGCGTAATTCTCTATCCGGATTTTGAGAAAATTAATTCCAAGATTTTTGATACCGAAAAATATAAGAACCCAAGGAATCTCGCAGCCGGTTCGCTAAACCTACTGGATGGAGCAATTTCTGCTAAACGTCATCTTAAGTTCTTCGCCTGGGATGTTATTGAAGGTGGCGAGGGTGAACTGTTTGTGGATTTAGCTAAGGCTTATTCGTTGGGATTCGATATTGTTGATGCTACTTACCTTTATGCTGATAGTGATGTGGATCAAATTCAGAACGCTATTGATATGCTGAAGAAGTCCGCCGAAGACATGGGATTCCCGATTGATGGTATTGTAATTAAATATGACGACTTAAAGCTTAGAGATTCTCTTGGGTCAACGGCCCATCATCCGCGCAATGCGCAAGCGTTTAAATTTGTTGATGATTCATATCCTACAAAACTTATTTCGGTTGATTGGCAAATCGGCAAAACAGCGCAGCTTACTCCGGTAGCTATTTTTGAACCCGTAGAGATTGATAATACGGAAGTGAGCAAAGCAACTCTTCATAATATTACAATTATGAAACAGCTTGGTATTACTAATGGATGCACTTGTTATATAAAGAAATACAATATGATAATCCCAGGCGTAGATTCAGTAGATGATGATGGCAACGGCGAAATTGAAATCCCGGAATTTTGTCCAATTTGTTCTGCTCCGACTCGCATAGTCAAGGAGAATAAATCCGAAGTTCTTTACTGTACCAATGACGAATGTCCTGGAAAAACTCTCGGCAAATGGGTGGCATTCGTGTCAAAGAAGGGTATGGATATTGACGGACTTTCGGAACAGACTCTGGATAAGCTAATCAACTTTGGCTATTTAACCAACATGTTTGAGAGTGTTTATTCTCTTCATTTGTATAAGAACGAACTCTACAAGATTGACGGTTTTGGCAAGAAGTCAATTGACAATTTGTTAGCTGCGATTGAATCCAGCAAAGAATGTGACTTAATCCATTTTATTACCGCATTTTCTATCCCTGGAATCGGAGAGGGACAGAGTAAACTACTGGCGAAGTTCTTCAAGACATTCGATGCGTTCAGTAAAGCTTGTGATAACCAGTATGATTTTTCAAATATTCCGGGAATTGGTCCGGTGCTTAGTCGCAACATTAATAAATGGTGGATGCTTAACCATATGCAGATGCTTGATATTGCTAACATCGTATCGTTTATTGGCGATGATTTCATGAATAAGCCGGACGGTCACTATCCACTGGTCGATAAAACATTTGTTGTCACTGGATCTGTTCATCATTATAAGAACCGCAACGAATTGCAGAAGATTATTGAAGATCTCGGCGGTAAAGTGGTCGGCTCTGTTAGCAAATCTACCAGTTATCTGATTAACAACGATGCTACCAGTGATAGTAGTAAGAATAAAAAAGCTAAATCACTAGGTATCCCGATTATTACTGAAGAACAATTTTTGGAACTTATTAAATAAGGACTAACTGTTAAGTTATTAAAAACATAGAAATATGTAGTCAAACATAATTAAAAGTGGACACGATTAGCCTTTTAATTATGGATTTAACAGTAGGTTTCGAGCCTAAGTGAGTGCTGGATAATGAAAGTTACTCTGCATGATGAACTACGATAGAGAGATAAGGCAAAAACACACCTTCGGATGCACTTTCAGTCCGTTGCTCTGTGAGTGCCAACCAAGAAACATCGCTAATGTCCTGCGGTGAAAACAGGGAAACACATGTTCTTCTTTCCGTCATTGGCACGAAGGAAAATTCTCCGAAAGGAAGGTGTCAGAAATGACAAATTATTGTTTTGTGTTGGATGCCGATGGAAAACCATTAAGTCCAACAAAAGAAGTAAAAGGTTGGTATATGATACGAAAAGGGAAGGCCAGCCTTGTATCAAAGTACCCAATGGTAATACAACTGAATCGTAAGATACCTGATAATGAAATCTGTAAAGATGAAATTCGCTGCGGAATTGATGATGGTGGTCTTCATGTAGGGATTGCCCTAGTTCAAAAATGCCGGACTAAAAATAAGGTATTATTTAAAGGTACTGTAGAACAGCGCAACGATGTAAAACATCTTATGGACGTACGTAGAGGTTACCGTAGGTATCATAGGTATCACAAAAGGCACCGCAAAGCAAGATATAATAATCGTAAATCTTCAAAACGAAAAGACAGAATTGCACCGAGTATACTGCAAAAACGCCAGGCGATTATACGAGTAATGCATTACTTAAATAAGTGGATTAATATAACTTCGTATTGGCTTGAAGATGTCGCTATAGACATACGTGCATTAACTGACGGATATAAACCTTATAGGTGGAAGTATCAGGAATCTAATCGTTTAGATGAAAATATACGAAAAGCAGTGATCTTGAGAGATGGCTGTAAATGTATGGAATGCGGTAGAACTGATACAAGATTAGAAGTACATCATATAAAGCCTAAAAGGCTTAATGGTTCTAATACAATGGACAATCTGATTACACTTTGTGAAGGATGCCATCGGATAACTGAGGGGAAAGAAGAACAGTATATGCAACACTATTTTAACAGACTTAGTTCTTCAGATAATAAGTATCTCAATTACGCAAGCCATGTAATGATAGGTAAAATGTGGTTGCAAGGACAGCTATCTGAACTTGGGGATCTTCATCTTACAACGGGCGGCGATACTGCGAATAAACGCATAGATTGGAATATAGAGAAGTCCCATTCTAATGATGCCATCTGCATTGTTGATTTAGAACCTGATACTACTGATATTAAAGAGTGGATTATTAAACCTATACGCAGACAAAGTAAAGCTAAGACTGACAATGTATTAGGAATTAAGCATAAAGATTTTGTAGAGTACACTTTCAAAAATGGTGAAACCCATAGAGGGTACGTAACAGCGTTATATCCAAAACAAAATGCTTTAAATTTCCAGAGTCCTACAAAACATTGCAAGAAAGTAAATGCAAGAAAATGTAGATTGCTATGGAAATTTTCGAAAATTTATTGGTTAGATAGTGTGTCTTAAACACATTTTTGTATATTTAAACACTATTAACAATATTTTTATAAGGAGGAATTTATGAAACCGGTTGATGTAATTAACACAATCACTAATCTTGAGGCAGATGAGATAAAGGAACTTGCCGATATCCGTTCCGCCGAAGATATTAACGATAAAACTTTTGATAAACTGTATGCTCGCACAAGGTGGCATATTCAACACTCATTCGAAACAGGTTGGAATACTTGTTGTGATTTTCTATTGTCATGGTTCGATGATATGAAAACCACTCTCGAAGAAGAGGATAACCCTGGAATTCTAACCCTAGATCAACTGATTCAAACAATTCGCAAGTTTAAACTTGGTGATAATGAGGTGGATGAGGGATGAGTTGGTGGACAGAAATAGGAGATGTAGTCCAGTTTAATGAAAAACATGACTGGCGCGGAGTAATAGGAATAATCACTGAAATCAAACAAATTGACGGCGGTGATATCAAATATAGAATTGGTGTGCCGATGTTGAACGGGGGAGTTGCCTATATTTACTCCCTTGGCTCAGCTGCCGAATTTGAGTACATTGGTAAAGCAGCATTATGGGTAGACGGCAAAATTATAGGGGGAGAATACAATGAATGTTAATGTGACTTTTCATGGGCAGTTATCTGTGAACGCCGCGGATGAAAACATTGGTAATTCTGTTGCTCTCCAAATGCTATATGACAGACTGAAAAACATCGACGGTTTTTCTTATATTAGAACCGGAATGCCCGGTTGCGAGGTTAGAATTTGTCGAGTCAATGATTGGGAAGGGCTGTATATTAACAATGAAATTGCCATCCAGGGGCATCATCTGGACGTAGGAGAAGTGCTTCACTGCCTTGAAAATATCGGCAATATCAATTTCATTAGCGAATGGTGTAATGAAAGACAGATTGAGGAACTCGGTGGCTTTCCGCATTATTATACCGATTTAAAAATGGGGTAAATAACAATGATTAAACTACAAATTCAATTTGACAAAGTTAATAAATTATGTGCTATCTGCGAAGCCGTACCATTTGATGTAGATATTGTTTGTGGAAAGTACGTTGTTGACGGCACCAGTGCAATGGGGGTTGCTTCTTTAATTGGCAGAACGGTCACTGTTAATCCAGTGGCGATTGATGACCAACGTCAAGTGTTTGACTTCTATGAAAAATTAACTTCGATCGGAGCATATCAAGTATGAATAATTTTATAGAATTGGAGCGTAAAACCCACTACCCTTGGGTAGTGGGATATAAGCGATCTCTCAACAGTATATTTTACCAAAACAATGTGTTTCAGTAAAATGTATGCCATAATATACATACAGGAGAAATCCGAGTCTTTAGAAAGGAGTAAGACTATATGTATCTATCTGTAAAGCAACAGGTTAAGCATCTATCAAAGGAAGATTACAAAACTATTAGAGAACTCTGTCATATAGCTAAGAACCTCACAAATGAGGCTATCTATAATGTAAGACAGTATTACTTTACGGGGGGTGAGTACCTTAACTATAAGAAAAACTATGCTCTTCTCAAAAATAGCCCTAACTACAAGGCGCTAAATTCCAACATGGCACAACAGATACTTAAAGAAGTCGATGGCAGTTTTAAATCATTCTTCGGGCTTCTTAAACTTGCGAAGTAGGGCAAATATGCTTTTAAGGATTGTAAGTTACCACATTATCTTCCGGAAGACGGATATACCACGCTTGTAATCGGGTTTGTAAGACTAAATGGTAATAAACTGATACTTCCGTTTTCTAACAGCTTCAAGAAAACACATAAAGCTGTAGAGATAACGATACCACCTATATTGCTTGATAAAAAGGTTAAAGAGATTCGTATTATTCCTAAAGCAAAGGCAAGGTTCTTTGAGATATAGTATATCTACGAAGTAGAGATTATTCAAAGAAATCTAAACCAAAACAACGCACTTGCTCTTGACCTTGGAATAAATAATCTTATAACCGCTGTATCAAGTACAGGGAAATCGTTCATCATTGATGGAAGAAGGCTTAAATCTATAAACCAGTGGTTTAACAAAGAAAATGCAAGGCTTCAGTCTATCAAGGATAAACAAGGTTTTGGTAAAAAGACAACCAATCGTCAAAAAGCTATTGCAAGAGACAGAAATAACAAAGTGAACGATTATATGAACAAAGCAGCACGTAAGATCATAGATTACTGTGTTGCTAACGATATAGGTACGCTTGTTGTCGGCTACAATGAAACATTTCAATGTGATACCAATATGGGTAAACGAAATAATCAGACCTTTGTAAACATCCCTTATGCTCAGTTACGGGATAAATTAGCGTATCTTTGCGAGTTAAACAGCATCACTTTTGTAAAACAAGAAGAATCTTATACATCCAAAGCAAGTTTTTGGGATAAGGATACTATTCCTATCTATAATGCTGATAACCCGAAAGAATATCAGTTTAGCGGTAAGAGAATGTGCAGAGGATTGTATAAAACAGCAAGTGGTAGTTCATTTAATGCAGATGTAAATGGGGCATTAAACATTATGCGTAAAAGTAGCGTTGTGGATATGAATATCCTATACGGTAGAGGCGAAGTGGACACGCCTATAAGAATAAGGATTGCCTGACTTGTCAGGTGGAAACTTAAATATCACACTTCTTAAATAGAGTTGCAAGACTCTTAGAAGCCATGTACCTTTAGGTGTGTGGTAGTTCACTAAATCGATTATGGCGGGATGGGCATTTCTCGCATCTGATAACAAATTAGTGGGATCTATTCTTTTTTCAATCGGGCTGCTGTTGGTTTGCACTATGGGATACAACCTGTATACCGGCAAAATCTGTAAAGCATTTACAATCGGTGGTCCAAAATTTATTTTGTTTCCGTGGATGCTACTGGGCAATTTTCTCGGCACATTTATTGTGGCAATGTTAACCAGAGTAGGGCGTCCACTTCTGATAGATAAGGCAACGGCTGTTTGCTCGGCAAAATTATCTGAGGGACTTGCGGTAATTCCGCTGGCAATCATGTGTAATGTGATGATTTATTACGCGGTTACTAACTTTAGATATAATCCTCATCAACTCGGCAAATATCTGGGGATTATTCTCAGCGTAACAATATTTGTTTACTGCGGTTTTGAGCATTGTGTGGCTAATGCCTACTACTTTTTTGTTGCCGGTTTCTCCATCATGTACATACCATTCTTGCTACTGAATGTTCTCGGCAATACAATTGGGGGAATCGTTATATATAGATTAGACACTTTATCAAAGATTAATTATTAAAGGAGTAAGTAACTATGAAGATTTTTAACATCAAAAACATTGAGGGATTCTTCAACGTGGTTGATAAGTGCAAGGGTCAGGTACATGTGGTGTCTCCGGAGGGCGATGATATTGTACTGACCAGTAAGCTGAGTAGGGTTGTCTTTGCGGTGATTAATGAGGAACAGATTAATAATCTGAATCTGGAACTCAAGTGTGAGAACCCCGAAGATACAATGCTGTTTATGGATTTCTTGGCGAGAGGTTAATTATGAGCGAGTATTATGTTAATGAAGAAAAAGGTACTGTTGTAAGTGTTTATGATTCGGGTGACTGGGGATTGCATGATTTCTCACAGAAGGTACTGAAGCACGTTCATGGTCCGAGGATTTATCGCAATGTTATTGCGGATATTATTGACTCCAACATCTTTCCAATTTATCCGCAGTATATCCGTGGTGTTGCCAAGCTTGGTGAGAATGATTCCTGGGATGAAACCAAGGGTAAGAAAATTGCCGATCAGAAAGTCGCACTGAAGAAGAATGACCGCATTGTTAAACAGGCGATTCTGGTTAAGAAGCACTTGCTCAATATTGTTAAGGAACTTGATGTGATTATCAGTAAGTACTCTGAGAAGTGTGCTGCTATTGAAGAGGACTTTGATAGGTATTATGTAAAGGGGGAATGATGATGGAAGTGATACTGTATAGTACTCATTGTCCTAAATGCAATATTCTTGAGAAAAAATTGGACTCAGAAAATATTAAATATGCAACCGTCACGGATGCGGATGTAATGATTGAGAAAGGATTTAAATCCACACCAATTTTAGAGGTTGATGGAGTAGTAAAAACGTTTAAAGAAGCTATTGACTGGCTTGAGGAACTGGAGGATTGATAACTTATGGACATTCAGCTGAAATTAACTAAAGATTTTGAAAGATATTTAAATGAACTCAAGAATAAATATGGCGAAGATTTCGAATATATTAACGGTATTCATCCTAGCCAGTTAGACTTCTCTGAGTTCATTGATAATTTCGTGGATAAGGGTACTTTGGCTGATGCCAGTATTGATCCGAATGCTAATGCCAATAATCGAGACATCCGTAGTTTTATGACAGAAAAGGCTAAAAGTGAAGATAAACTCTTTGGACTAAATAAAATATTCTCTACTATGAAGAAACAGTGGGGATTAAGAACCGCAAAACAGTGGTTCGAGCAAGAATTTAGCAAAGGGTTCTATCTAAATGATAGCACAACGGCATCGTATTTTCCATATTGTTGGGCGAATGATTTGACCAGATTAGCTACTGAGGGATTATTCTTTTTGAATAATTATAATAATCAACCTCCAAAACATTTAACAACATTTGTAGATGATCTAATTGAATTTGTTTCCTTCTTGTCAAATAGACAGTCTGGTGCTGTTGGTTTGCCAAATGTTCTTATCTGGGCTTGGTGGTTCTGGAAGAAAGATGTTGAAACCGGTTATTATATTAAAAATCCCGATTACTATCTTAGACAGCAATTCCAGAAAATTGTTTATCGACTTAACCAGCCGTTCCTAAGAATTGACCAGAGTAGTTTTACTAATGTATCAATTTTTGACAGACCTTATCTTGAAGGAATTTTCGGCGGAGTTGAGTTTCCGGACGGTACATTCGCTATTGATCATGTTGAAGATTTGATTAAATGTCAGAAAGCTTTCATGGAAGTCGTTGCTGAGATTAGAAGAGAACAAAATATGTTTACATACCCGGTTCTTACATATTCTCTTCTTAAGCGTAATGATTTTAAAGAAGGCGAAATTGAAGAAATGATCAAAACCAGAAACTGGGATATTTTCGTAGATAAAGATTTTGCGAGATGGTGTTCCGACCATAATGTGGAATGGAATGATTCTAACTTCTTCTGTAGCGATAATGTTGGAGTACTAAGTAATTGCTGTCGTCTGCTGTCTGATACAACCAAACTTGATGCATTTATTAACTCTATTGGTGGTACCGCACTTTCCGTAGGATCGTGTCGAGTCAGTACAATTAATCTGGTAAGAATTGCTTATGAGAGCGAATTTGATAAGAAAAAATATATGAGAATTCTTAGACAGAGAGTTCTGCTTGATTGTAAAGCGCTGTATTCAATGAGACATATCCTTAAGAGAAACATCGAAAAAGGGTTGCTTCCCAATTATCAGGATGGAGCCGTTGAACTTAGTAAACAGTTTTGTACAATCGGCGGAATCGGAATGTACGAAGTTATGGATTTATTTGGATTGATTAACACGGATGAATTCGGCTGTAAGTCCTACTCTGATGAAGCGGTAGAGTTTGCTACGAAAATTCTCGATACAATGAATGAAGTTAAGGATAATTTTGAGTGTGACTTTACATTTAACATTGAAATGATTCCCGCTGAGAACTGCGCCGGGGTTATTTGTCAGGCAGATAATTTAATCTACGAGCAGAACAAATATTTCATTTATTCTAATCAGTGGATTCCACTTATGGAGAAATGTACAATCCAGGAGAAATGTAGACTTGGTTCTTTATTCGATGAAAAATGTGGCGGTGGATGCATTGCCCACATTAATGTCGAAAATAGATTCGCGAATAATGACGCAGCATGGGATATGTTGAATTATGTTGCAGCTATGGGAGTCATTTATTTTGCGTTTACTACAAAAATTAGTGTTTGTAAGAACAAACATGCTTTTATTAGTGAGAATAAATGCCCTCAGTGCGGAGAACCTATCTCTGATACATATGCAAGAGTTGTTGGTTTTTATGTACCAATTAGTAGTTACCAGAAAATTAGAAAACGTGAGTTCGACAAGCGCCGTTGGATGAACGTTCTGAGCAATGATGGGATTATGCAATGACGGATACAATTACATTAAAAGGAATTATTGATGAGGACTTTGTTAACTACAGAGTCCCATCAATGGTACTTATGTTCCCAAAGTGTTCTTTTAAGTGTGGCACAAACTTTTGCCAAAACTCATCTTTAGTTAAAGCAGAAAATGTTGAAGTCCAATTAAGTAGACTTTTTGGAAGATACATAAATAACCCAATAACAAATAGCGTTGTATTACAAGGGCTAGAGCCATTCGATTCATGGGATGAGTTATTCTCACTGATTAAATATTTTAGGGATAATGATTGTAATGATGATATTGTTATTTATACGGGCTATGACAAGTCTGAAATATTGGACATGGTGAATGATTTAAGTATATTCCACAACTTAATTATTAAATATGGAAGATACATTCCAAATCAAAAATCACATTTTGATGACATACTGGGAGTGAGATTAGCGTCAGATAACCAGTATGCAGAAAGGCTAGATAATGACTAAAGGTGACATTTATTATTACGCAAGAATTCACCCGGCTACAGGTATCTTCGAAGTAGATGAACTCTGCATCCGCACTGTGGAGGATACCTACTTCGTAGGTACTGAAAAAAAGACAAAGCAAGCGTTCTTATTTAACTATGACGAACTTGAAGAGGTCGTTTTTTTGGACAGAACAAAAGCGCTTGCTCTGGTTAAAGCTGCCGAGGCTGAATTCAAGGATAAGAAGAAATTTACTGTTGATTATGATGAAGGAGTAACTGTATGAAAGTAGTTGGAAATTTTTATAAAGTAAGTCTCGACCAGTTTGCTGAAGATTGGCGAGATACATTTGGCATCCCGGACGATGATATAAACCGGCAACATATCACCGACACATATAAGAATATTAAGTTGCCGACAAGAAGTACTTCCGGGAGTGCCGGTTATGATTTTGTCTCACCATTGCATTTTTGTTTGGAACCGGAAGATGATATCGTAATACCGACTGGGATTAGAGTAGAAATAACCAAACCTGGTTGGGCACTGATGATGTTTCCAAAATCCGGGCTTGGATTCAAGTATTATACAACTCTGGCCAACACGATTGGTATAGTGGATCAGGACTATTTTTATTCAGATAACGAGGGTCATATATTCCTCAAGATTAGAAACGAAGGCTCCAAAACTATGCTTGTTGAAGCCGGAGACAAAATCGTCCAGGGAGTATTTCTCAAATTCGGCATTACATCCGATGATAATGTTACGGCAACCAGAAATGGTGGCTTTGGAAGTACCGGGAGGTGACAATGAAGATTATTAAACATAATAGCGATAATAAACCATCGACTATTTCATTTCCTATTAAAGTGGCTTGTGAGCATTGCGGATCAATCATCGAACTGGAGAGTGAGGACGATTTCCACGAAGGGTATCTCGGCATGATGTATTTTAAATGCCCTTGTTGTGAGAAAGAGGCTTGTGTTGACCATCCAGACCTTGATAAAAAAGTAACAATTGATAATCTGAATTTCCCGGATAATTTCTGGCATTTTGATTCCACTGACGGTGATGGGGTTCATGTACAAGACAAGGAAGTAACCGACTTTATTAAAGAATCGATTCTTAAGTTACGAAAAAATAGATTTGATGATGACTACGGCGATACATTCTACACCGGTACCGGAGATACGTTTGTTTATGTAAAACGTTATCCCGGAGACGAAGAATATATGGTTGTTGTAGCACAGAATTACTATCAGACCGAGATTCCGTTCGAATTAGAAGATTATGCATAAGAGTATTTTTATTATTAATGGTCCGGCAACAGCCGGTAAAGATACATTTGTTAGTATGGTAAGTTCAATCGTGCCTACCATAAACTACTCATCCGTCCAGGTAGTGAAGGAAGCTGCCTCGCTACTTGGATGGGAGGGTGGTAAATCTGAGAAAGATAGGAAGTTTCTCGCCGATATGAAATTCTTGAGTACAGAGTATTCAGACGCCCCATATAAATCCATGGAGAAAAAGATATTTGAGTTCTTAGAGGATGAAATCCATGAGATGTTATTTCTCCATATTAGAGAACGTGCCGAAATCGAGCGCATGGTAAAAGAATATCCAATGATTAGAACCATATTGGTCACCAGAAGCGGAGTTGCTCCAATCACGAGTAATTCCGCCGATGCCCAGGTATATGATTGGAGTTACGATTTTGTCATTGACAATTCGGGAACACTGGGCGATTTAAAGTCGGTAGCCAAAGAATTTGTTGATGATATCAATAATAAGGAAGTGATGTAATATAAGCAGCGGTAACGAAGATGAGATATTGTGTCTGCTTGCATCTGATGCTACTATAGATACATCATATATCCGTTCTCAGATTGATGATATGAACCGGAGAAAGAAGTATCTAAACAACCATAAGTATGCAATCACGCAAAATAAAGATGGGAAGTGGTACACATATTTGCCCGATCCCGTTAAGGGCAGAAAATTGTATAAAAGAAGTTCGAGAAAAGAATTGGAAGATATCATAGTAGAATGCTATGAAAAGTTGGAGTCACTAGGCTCAACGTTCGAAGAAGTGTATTTCATGTGGAGAGAATATAAAGATAAGATGGTGTCCGATAATACGGCAGTCAGATATGATACTGACTACGCCAGATGTCTCGAGGGTACTGATTTTGTAAAGATGCCGGTGTCAGTAATTACTGAAGATGACATATCTGTATTTATAAAACAGCGGATCGAGTCCCTGAAGTTGCCGAAGAAAGCAGCCAAAATGTTATTCGGATACATCCACAACACTTTGTTATTCGCTTGCCGCCACAAGCTGATTGACGAAGATGTGATGAGGTTCATGAAACCCGGCGAATTTTATGAGTACTGTGTGGCATCAAAAAGATCGCAAAAATCCCAGACTATTAGCGATGAGGATAATGCTAAACTTCAGGCATTGTTGAGGGATGACATACAAAACAATCCGACTTACATTCCTCCATATGCCGTAGTACTATCTTCGCTGACCGGAATGAGAGTCGGCGAACTGGCTGCATTAACTTGGGACTGCGTATTCGAAGATCGTTTATTAATTAACAAATCAGAGAAGTATAATCGCAAGACCAAGACCTACTCAATTGAAGGTACTAAGAATGGTAAATCCAGGGTATTTCCAATGACCAAAGAAATTAAAGAACTTCTTTATAACCTCAAAAAGATCGAAATTGCCAATGGATTCTTAACTGAATACGTATTTAGCGGAGAATCCGGACGAATTCATACAAATGTAATATGTAGTTGTATTAAAAACAAATGCCGAACTTTAGGTATTACAGAGCGAGGAATTCACGCATACCGTAAAACACTGAACTCCAAAATGAGATGTAGCGGTGTCTCGGCAACGGTTGCGGCGAGTTTGCTCGGTCACTCACCAGAAGTCAACGAGCAATACTACACGTATGATGTTGCAGATTTCTCGACCAAAACAAGTATCATTTCCGAATTAAATAAGAAGGTAATGGGGGAATAACGGGAATTATTTTTCCCCCATTTTACCCAAAATTTTGTTACCTTTTGTTACCTGAAAGGTTTCGCTTGACAACTATCAAAAATAGTGCTATTATGCAAAATGTCCAAAGCCCAGTAAATACAAGGGTTTGAGGAATACACCGGGGTATGGCGTAGCTTGGTAGCGCGCTCGGCTGGGGGCCGAGAGTCCTTCCCAAAACTGTTTTAAAAACGCTCAAACCCCAGTAAAATCAAGGGCTGGCGCTCATTTTTGATATGGCACAAATTTGTTACCTTTGTTACCTCGCTTCAGAAAGGCAAGAATTGGATATATGATGAAAGTTATTTGTGCAATCTGTACAAATAAGTCGTAAAAAAAGGGGATACCAAATCGGTGTCCCCTTAAATTATTTGATTATATGTCGTTATCTTGTTGTGACTTATCTTTATTTTGTTCTATTATGGGTAATTCCCATACCCTCATTTCTTGGAATTCAATTATTTTCTTTAAGTCCGGTATCTCCGGAGTCGATTTTGTCGCTCTTTGGATTTTGCCCCAGTTGAGTAGCGGTCTCCATTTATCACCCATTGACTTCACCGGGTTCTGTAATTACCTGAGTAGAAGCAATAACTTCCTCAGTAGTTGCAGGTTTTTTGTTTTCTTCTACAATCTTTCTAAGGATTTTAAGCGATTCATCAATCTATGTATCAATCCATTTAATTATATCTTCCTATGATGCTGCTTTATTTAAAATTGGCCATTGCTCGTACACGCGTTGCACAACTTGTGCCCTCTTAATACTTCCGGCTTTATTCCAAGCTTCATAATCTACTTCTGCATCACTTATGAGTTTTAACATAACTTCTCTAATCTACGTTTTAACAATCTCAATTTTTTCTTCATCTGTTTTACCTAAGAAATTTTTAATCTTCGCAATAATTCCAAGTATTAAACCGATACATACTGCAATTGTAGTCCAATTCGTATTAATAAATTCCAAAAAATTCTGTAATCCCTTCATAAATCATTTCCTCCTCATCCTACTCCCGGTGGTAATTCATCTGTTTCTTCATTATCTTTATTCTTAGTTTTTGTCGTCTTTATCCAGCCTAATATCCCAAATTCACCTAACCCCGCCGCAAATACCGCGGCTATTAAAGAACTCGGTTCCATTAGACCGCGCTCGACAATATCCAATATTCGAAGTGTGAATAAAATAAGCAGAATCGCGACCAGAATTACCATCACATTTGAAAACTTAATTTTCTTCTTAATCTTATTAAACATTCACATCACTTCCTTAGATTGGGAACCCCTCTCTTAATCCTCTTTCGTATCTTTCATTTATAATCTTCATAGAAGCGCTTACACGACCATTTTCGAGATTGTTTGCTTTTAAGATTCTTTCGTAATTCTAATATTTTTCAATTAAATGAGTATAATTTTCTTCGTCAAAACATTTTCCTTCGCGTACCTAATTTGCAAATTCAAGAATTGTCCATCGCATATTATCAATAGCTATTTTAGTATCCTCAGCTTCTTTCTTTTCAAACTTCTCTGACAAATTATTAATAGCTGTCATAACTTCTTTCTGAGAGTCTTCCATACGCTAATTAAACTGCATACGGCATTCTCTGGATTCTTTCTAATCTTGTTTGATTTGATTTATTTCCGATTTTATACCGGAGATACTTTCATGCATCTCTCGTTTTTCGCGCATCGATTTTGTTTCTATACCAGTAATTTCCTATATTTTTTTTGCTAATACATATATACCTACACCAACTATCGCAAGAATTATTATACCAATTATTAACTCTCGGTAGTTGATCTAAAATACATATTCTAGCATTTCTTGGTCTGGCATTAGTCTCACCTCCTCTCAACTAACTCTAGCAATATACTACGCAGCTACAAAACCATAAATATGTGAATTAACACATATGTATAGCCAATCGGAGCCATCGAGGGCGGTGACTTTATCACAAACCTCGACCTCATATCCTTTTTCTAACTGAGGCCATGACACAATATTGGCATAAGAATACCCCGGACCCGACCTCACATTAAGATTATTATCAATTGATTTGCCGACGTACTGAACCGTTTTGTTGACAGTGTATGTTCCGTCGGCTCGTTGTTTGTTGACTGTTGGAGTTGTTGCGGCTGAAATTACAGGTTTAGCGGTAGTAGGTTTAGTAGTGTTGGTTTGTTTGGCGTCTTTTTTTTCTTTAATTAGCTAATCAATCTTTTTCATTGTTTTATTGCCGACGATTCCGTCAACTTCAAGGCCATATTTTTTCTGGAACTCAATAACAGCATTATAAGTATGTTCGCCAAATTCACCGTCTTCATCAAGGTTGACATTCATCAGCTAATTAAGTTTTTTCTATAGATTTTTAACCGCACTGCCGACATCTCCGTACTGGATATCAGAAGAGGACGCCGACACTGTAGTTGTAGCAGTGCCGTTTCCTACATATCTAAGTACCACATTCCATGGATAATTCCGATAATCGCGGATTAAGATCTCTCGTCCGGTTTGATCGCCCGGTTGTCCGCCGGTTGCCTTCCCAAGTTCGTTTACACTGGCTTCGACCTCTTTGCCACTACCGCAATACATAGCGACGTGATGTACATGGTTAAGTAATATATCTCCGCGCTACATACCGTTCCCCGTATTGAGGTTAACAGTGCTAGTAACATCTTTGAAGCCATACTTCAAAAATACTTCATACATATTCCCCGTATACATGGCGCCACCTTTGGATTTAACCGGAACGCCGGCTTGTTCCCATGCGGTAATCGTTAAACTGGAACAATCATAATCTCCGCGCTCATTCCAGCGGTATGCCTGATCGTAGCCGTGAGATGCATCCCTAGCGACTTTCTCCATAAACGAGATTGCCGATTCAATAATCGCCACTACATTAGTAGTAGCAGCAGTAGTAGTAGTGGTTATCGGTTTTTCGGTTGAACTCGGTTTACTGATATAGCCAAACGCATCAGTATACCCATTGGCACCGTCGGGAAAACAAAAGAATGTCCATGACGAACCATAGACATTCTTTACCTTGGTAATATCTTTTTTATACATACTCCGATTTGTAGGAGTAAAAGGTACTCCATTATTGCTTGCGCTTGCGATATCGGATAAGCAATCATACTCATCCACGTAGGACGGGAGACTACGATTGCCGTTGAGAATAACGTCCTTCACCGCATTAATTACAGATTGCGGAGCATAATTACCGTTGATATATGGTTTATTAAACGATTCAGTCCCATACCAACCGGACTTCACCGTACAATCAAATGGGTTGCTATATTTTTTAGTCTGATACCGTTCGTAATAATTCAACATATGCGATGCACATGCCCGTACACCGGCATCATTGGAACCCTACTCTCGGTAGCAAATATTTGCCAAACCGCGAATTTGGGTTTCTGTAAGGTTATATGATTTTCCTTTATATATTTCTGACATAAGTTTCACCTACCTTATTATCCTAAATCTATAAGCTTACAAGTTGACGTATTAACAGAAGCGGTAAATTTCATGGTAGTAGTCGTCAATGTAATCGTTACTCCGCTACCTGTTGCGGTATTAGTGGCGGCACTCCCCGAAACTCCATGAAATGTGTCTAATTTCATATAAAATGTTTGCCCACATTTAAATATCCAGGCTCCTCTTGCTGCCGTACCGGACGCGGTATTGTACCAAACTACTAACATATATACATGACTAGCGATTAACGTATACTCGGTGTTTTTTGTTACGTTCATTACTCCTACAGCTGAGAATCTATTTTCACCGGAATCAAACTAAAAACTATCGGCCAATACTCGGCTACTTACTTGTAGAGTTCCTTTTATGTATACACTCGTGTCAAGGGGAGTACTATCATATCGTCCTTGTAGGTTTATATCGGATGCATTTATAGACAATATGCTTTTATGCCCAGAATACATAATATTTTCATATTGATCGATGGTAATTCCGCATGTAGGCCGTATATTTGTATACCCGCCATATGTACCGTCAACTTGTGCTTCCTAAAAATTAGTACCAATAGCAAGTGTCCTCTGGTATCCGGTTCCGGTGACACGAAGAGCGTTTGCTCTTATACAATCGAAAGATTCCCCTTTCATATTGGAACTTTCCCCCTCGGCAGGATATCCCTTAATTCTTACAGCCCTGGTAACTGTAATATTATCCGCAGAAGCCGATCTCATCCAAACAGTTCCGCTACGTTGTACGCCGAAAGTATTTCCTATTGCAAGTCTTATATGCTCATAAGTGCCGATACCAATAGTTCTCGTTATATCTGTACTTCCAAAATAGATACCGGTATCTGCATTATTGTTTCTGGGGTCTCCGGTATATATACCGCCGGAGTCAATTGTCATACCGCCAATTTTACCGGATGTACTATATAATGCCCCGGCACTCGTAACACCAAAAGTATTGCCGGATGTAAATACCCAACCGGATATACTATCAGAGCCGCCGATAGAAGCTTTTGCACTAGAACCCCCGGGAATTAAAAAAGCACTTTTGGTAGCGCCTACTTTGTCGTTAGTATTAACAACGTATGACAGTTCGCCAGCTTTTATTGTCCAACCGCCAATCTTACCAGAAGTGCTATACATTGCTCCAGTACTTGTTACGCCAAATGTATTACCCAAGGTTAACGTCCATCCAGATATACTACCTGAACTACCGATGTTCGCCGATCCAGATGAACCTCCAGGAATTAAATATGCACTATTACTATGTCCCAAACTATATGTACTATAATGTAAGTCTCCGGTTCCTATTGTCCAACCGCCAATACTGCCTCCCGTCGCAGTGATATCACCGAATATTACCGCATTATTAGCATAAACAATTCCGGTGTTATCAATGCCGAAATTACTTCCGACGGAAACTCTTAAACCGGTTATGCTAAGACCATTAATTGTTCTACTAAAGTCGGTAGTAGACAGTCTTAGCGCTCCACTAGCGGTTGATGTTTTTGTTTTGCTAAATATAGAATCAGCATCAATCGAGAAACCACCAATTTCTCCAGTTGACGCATTAATCTCTCCGGACACGGTAACATTTGCCGCATATAAATGACCATCATATGTAACGCCAAAATTTGATCCCGCAGTAATTGCCCAGGTCGAAATGCTACTCGACCCGGCAATACTTGCCGGGCTACTCGCGCCGCCAGGTATTAGGAATATTCCGCTCGTTCCTAAAGTAGCACCAGAGGCACTGCTAGAATAACCATACAGCTTATTACCTGTAATAATCCAGTTGCCGATTCTGCCCGCCGTGCTGTATATTCTACCTACGTTATCCACGCCGAAACTATTATCAATTGCAATTGCCCATGTATTATCTATTGATCCACCAACATTGGCATTTTCAACATAATATCCTGACGGGCTTAAAATCATGCTCCTGCTAGAGCCTAAATTCCCTTTTTTTATATAATTAGAAGAAATGTCCCAGCCTGCAATTTTACCATATGACACATATAGCCCACCGTCGGTATTTACACCAAATGTATTGCGTGAAGTAATTACCCATCCGTCCTTTGTAGCGTCAGAGCCTCCTATTGCTGCTTTTCCGGCATTGCCAATTCCCATGTCATTGCTTGATCCGCCTGGAATAAGATAGACGCTGCCGTTCTATGAATCGGCGAAATTGCCGTACGACAACATTTTTTCGGAGATTGTCCAACCGCCAATCAATCCTTCATTTGCCACTATATAGCCTTCTATCCATGAATTGCCTTTAGTGTATAAACCCCATTGATAATCTAATAACGCATCATTTCCGGTTGTTTTATCTTTATATTTTAATTTTCCGAGATTGCCCATTCGCGCAACAGGAGAGACATCCCTGCCGCCATACACATCAATATATGATAATTTATTATCTCCGTAGGAAGTTAATATCAATCCGACAGGATATGTAGTTTCGCCCTATACTCCGGTTGGGCAGACTTGATACATCATTATTGCAAATTCATTTAAAACATCTGTTCGATATTGGACCCCCTATGTTAATCTGGAAGCGTTTTCGATAGTCGCCTTTATTTGCATTGTATGATTGCCGACATTAATAGCAGTAATCATTCCGTCACTCGCACCTAGCACACAAGTATCAATTTTTCCGGATAATCTCACTTTTGAACCAACTCGCCAGTCCGCGCCACAAGCCGTCCAATAATTCTGCTGTGTGGAAGAACCGGTGTTGTCTACAATATTAGTTTCATCATGTACCGTCAAGGTTACCGTTTTTCCGCTAATAATATTTACCGTAACATCTGTAACGCTACTCTAATATATGGTCGGAGCGACAAGTAATGTACCGCCGAGATTTTGCATTGTCATATGTTCACCGAGTGATGTCCATCGGAGATTGCCAATTATATCCACGTCGCCGTCTATTGTTACTTTGTCACCAAAGTTCGACGTGTTGTTAACTACTAAATTCTTTGCTTCAATCGTTTCCGGAATTTTTACATTATTCTACAGGTTTAGCCAATATTTATTATTAACAGTGTCTTGTGTTTCAAATATTCTACTGGTCATTGCACTATTATTTTTATAATGAAAATCTATTTTTGGGGCGTTATTATATATTCCTATGCCACCGTAAAAATTTGTATTTCCATTCAACTTGGCATTCCCCGATACGTCCAAATCGGCAACGTCCAAATCATTTATTGTTGTCGTACCGCTTACGGCAATATCATCAAAATATGCCTTTTGTAAAAATCGCGAAGCACCATTAACAATTAAATTCTTTAGAATAGCCATATAATCCCCCTTTCTCCCTTAGGAGAGGGGAAATTATTCCCGCTCTCCAAGAATTGCATCAATCATATTAAGTGTGTCGAAGCCGATGCGTTCGTCAATAGTGTCAATATAATCATCAATGTTAACTCCGTTATATTCGTATGTGTTTTGTTCCTTAAGGATTTCATCAAGTCGAGCATTAAGATCAGAAATTGCCTTCTGATATTCCTCAAGGTACTCATCTTTAACCTGAAGACCGTCTTTCATAACTTCGTTACCGTCATCATCCACAACCGGATTGCCGGCTTCGTCAAGTTCCGGTAGCATTGTCTTGTTGGCATGAGTTTCATCAAAGTATACGTCGCGGATTTTCTGGAGTTCCGCATCTCTGAACTCCTCATACGCCTTTGTATCGCCACTCATTTTTTCAATAGCGCGTTTCAGATTCCACTTAATTTTGAGCGGAAGTTTATCCATAGTTTCTTTATTATTAACAAGTTGGTTATAAAATGCTACACAGTTAACAGCCTCAACAACATACAAATTTTTCTTCATAATTATAATTCTCCTTTTCTTCATAAATTTACATTCACATAATAATTAATCAATCAATCATCACTCAATCATCACTCAGTTGTTTCGTCTCCATAGACGATATTCATAAATTCATCAATAGCAGCACTGCCGTCACCACCACCTTGTCCCGGAGTAGTTCCGATGTGTGGAAGGTTTGCAATCGCCGCACTATACAGTTCGGTATATTTTTCACTAGTCGCGGAATCAAAATCCATAGCAAATGAATAGCCGGCAACTTCATCCTTGGTAGTAGCACCGTTAATCAGTTCCTTCACTAGGGTAAGCCGGATATTATTAGCGTTAACAAACTGTTGCATAGCAAGATATACCTTCATAAAATCATCAACCGAGTAGTTAACTCCGTCATACGGCACAGTAGTAATTTTTCCATCACTGGAGATAATCACACTATATAAGTTCATAATAGCCATCTGAGAATCCGGACTCATCGAGAACAGTTTAGATCCGGTAGATAATTCCGCATGAACTCCGGTCGTGACAGTATCGAGATAGTCCGCTTCCGCACGTTTAAGGTAGTAATCCTTTACCTCGGCAAGCGTCATGGTTTCGGGATCGACTACCGGGTTCACGACTTGATCGATTCGTTCAATAATCTCCATGAGGTTCGCCTTAGTCAGTGCAACACTCATAGTTTCGGCGAATTTGCCTTCGCCCTCTACATACATACGTCCCAGATACGATATCTGAGAGAACCCGTCAAAACACGTAAATGAACCGACTACCGTACCGTCCATATAGATATCGAGGCGCTTAATGTCGGTAAACGCGGATTTCACTGCTTCAAAATCGGAGCTCTGAACATACAGCACCATATCATTTTTAAACATATTGGAATCCCAACGGGATAATCTGAACGTTGTATTATTAACTCTAGCAGTAATAATCATATTATTCCACCACCTTCCAGCCGGCTGGATATGCTGCCGGACTCCAAACATTGTTGTCGATTGTCGATTCGTAAACAACACCTTCAAAAGTTACTTTGTCGCCGGTCATATACGGATTGCCGGCATCGGGCTGTGTCCACTCGGGAATTTCTTCAGTCGGTTCCGGAGTGGGTTCCGGTTCTGGTTCGGGATCGGGTGTAGGTTCTGGATCTGGAGTTGGTTCCGGAGTCGGCTCGTCGCCACCCTCATCCTCAACAACTTCAAAGTAGTTACCGACTAACGAAGCAGCAGCAGCATAGAGCGGTTGACCACTGTCTCTCAGACACAAATAAAGGATTCCGTCCTCAGTGTAATAAAGATCCTTGACCACCGTGAGATTTTCATTATACGGAATCGGGTCATCAATAGCGCCGCTATGAATTTCGTCAATGCGCTCCCACAGAGAAGCAGTAGCGGTGGACGGTTCCCAACCGGTTTGGCTCGTGTGAGCCTGACGGCACTTCCACAGTTCGACCTCTTCGCCGGGTTTATAGCTAACACGTTTGCCTACTTCGTAATCAGTATCTGGTTTCCACCGTTCAACAAATGTTGCAACAGACAATGCTGTCTGATCATCAAGAGTTTCAGTTACATATTCGAGGAGCTTGCGAAGTTCCTTTGCTTTAGCTGTAATATTACTCATAGTCATCTTCCTCCTTTGTTTGGTCTAAATCTCCCATAATGGTATTAGTGAACATGTTTAATTCATCTGCCTGTTTTGCAACAAGCTATTTTAATTCTTCATTTTCAGCCCTTAGATTTAACATCATTACACGTTCCTTCGGCGACATTGTTCTGGGCTGATAAAAAATCTTTCCGTTGCTACTCATAATATTTCATCCTTTCATCATACCAATGTTGTAACTTTGTTATTAGCTAATGATTATTTCCCTTGCTCATAAATGACAATCTCGCGGTTTTACTATCCTCTATACATTGTTTCGTCCGTTCGCCTTTGGCGTACATTTTCATTAGCTTTTTCAGAATATATTTAAACTCCCTAACCGATTGACTTCGCGGGAACTATAACACCTTGCCCGTGTCAGTCACTCTCCACTAAAATCCTATGAACTCAATTCCTTTGGCTAGAGTAGTAATATGTGTCTTGTCTTCATGAGGAGTTAAACATAATTTATCCAATTCTTTTGTGATCTCATCCAGACAATACTTTAAATATTCTTTATCCTCATGAATCAGAACCATGTCATCCATAACACGAATATAATCTTTGATATGAAGTTTCTCTTTAATAAAATGATCGAGACCGTCAAGCAGACTTATACCGGCAATTTGTACCATTTGACTTCCCGGATTATATCCGGTATCACCTTCATACTATGCGTCGAGAATTTGCGCCACAATTTCATACGCATCCGGTTCTAATTTTTTACGAAACATTTCCTTTACAATATTATGCTTCATTGACGGATAATATTTCTTTATATCAATTTGCAAAATATACCCGTCGGTTCCATGGTTAATGTAAAAGCGTCGAAGTTGCTTGCGGAATAAATCCAAGCAATAATCTATTCCTTTACCTATTTGACATGCGCCATTCTCTTTAATAAACGATTTTGACATTGTCGGATATAATATCTTGTCATTAAGTGTTCTCTGCCAGACTCTGTCTCGATATGATATTGCCAAGATATCTCTTGGTTTTGGTTTTGTTACCTAGAAAGAAACAGGAGCTTGAGACTTATATTCACCACTTTTCAGTTCATTGGAAAGCTATAGGATTTCTTCAAATCCGTGGAGTGAAAATCTCGCAACAGAGTCCTTCCATATGACTCCTTGTTGCGCTTTTAAATGACTTTCATATAAAGCCTCAAAACTCATGACTTCTTCGATTGCATTCATAAATACAACCTCCTTTTTCTTGCTGTAATAGTGCGGCCGGTTCACCGACAACACATCAGCAAAATATTGTTTAGTATGGGAGTACCGCACCCACACAGGGTTATAAACTCCTTGCAACCGGGATTCTTCATTCTGCGACATATACGCATGTATTTTTATAAAATCCCGTCTCCAATCGACAGCGAGGCGATTAGCGTTGTTCGGGTTATTGTTGTTCACATTACCAGACGAGTTCACATTACCCTCGTTATTGTTCCCGAGCCATGCCGAGCGAACCCGCCCCAGCACATTAATAGCTTATAACCCAAATATAATTATTTTAAGTTCTTGTACCTCTTGTAGTCATTGTCTTTCCATCGTTGTAACTGATTGCGCACCAGAACTGTTTGCTGCGTCCAATAAGTATACCGTTTTGGCGGTAGGTGAAAAATTGGTGCGCTCAGTTCTATAAGTGCAAGAAGTTCATTGCATTTTGAAGTACTTTTGTCTTGCAAATTTCTTCTATGCCGATAATTATTCTTATTCAGAAACGTGGAGTTTGCAGAATATGCACTCATATATAAATCCAGTACCGTTTCGCGGATCTTTGCGACCAGTTCCGGCTGTGGTGGATTTTTCTTATCCTTTTCTGCGTCACCACAAGGTACAACCTTAAAATTATTGTTGTTCTATAAAATCGTCAGAGTATAAACGCATAATTTTTTCGCGTTTATCAAACCTTCAAGTTGCGATTCGTTACGTTGTTCCTTAGGTACATTTGACATTGTTTTAGTCCTCCTTTTATTCCTAGAAAAATAGGCACTCTTACGAGCGCCTATTAATGATTATTGATTATATAATTGCGCAAGCGACAGCGAGGCGAATAGCGTAGTACGGGTAATTGCCGTTCACATAACCAGACGAGTACACAAAACCCTCGAAAACGCTCCCGAGCCAAGCCGAGCGAACCCAATATGTTTGTGCAGAAGTAGTAGCATTTACCTAATATTTTTTTAACACCTCATATGTTCCGCTTGCCACGGTCTCTTCACTTTCAAGCAGTTCTTTATAATACTGGAACGGAGTCCCGTCCACCGTTGATATATTAGTAGCATTCTTCAAATTCATTTCATGATGTGACGGCATCCAGAATTTATCATATGTATAATCAGTTCCACCGCCCATATAATTAGGCTCTTTTGTGGTAATCTTAATCGGATGAATAGCGTTAACCAGATCACTGGATATATAGCTCTCAAATCCTAATTTATTATCATATCCGCTCGGCATTACATCACATTCGTGTTGTGCTTGCCACCATCCAGTTCCGGAATTATTTAGGTATTGCCTAGCACAACTATACTTCCAACTATTTGTTCCATAGCGAATAGCGTTAACCTAGTTCCATAATGTTACAAACACCTTGTCATAATCTTCGTATGGAATAGTATCACCGACACTCAGATTAAGCGCGGTATATACGGTACCTTCTGCCGTATATCCATAGTAATAATGACCGGCAGACGCTGTTTGCTCAGTAGCTTCAGTTTGTTCCGGCGCGTCAAATATCACTGTATCATGGTTTAAATATTCCATTATGAGAATTGGCACATTATCGTAAGTTGTGCCGTCCTAAAGTTCCACTGTCTAAAAATCTGCCACAATCCACGGATTGGCATATTCAGTAGTACCAATTGTATACGTGTCGTTAATTACGTCACCTACATTAAAATATTCATTTGCCCTACCGGTTTTTGCCACTTGTATCATCTTTTCCCAGGTGTCGGGAATAATATCCGCAACCGTTACCGGCTAAATAGCAGTCAGAACATACGGCTCTGTCCCGGTATATGTAAGAGTTACGTTTTGTGAACCCAGCGTTGACAGAATTGCAGGAGTAGCTGTATATTCGTTATCCGATAAAATTCGTGTTTCACCGGTACTCCAAATCAGGGTTACTACCATACCGGTTTTATCAAATGTATTTCCGACTTCATATTCGGTTTGCGTTGGCGGAGTAGTCACAGTGATTGCGGTAGGGTAGGAGATATCCGGCAACTCAGCCACGCCATTATTTACCACGCTTACTCCACCAATTGTTACGTCCGAAATAGTTCCGTCCTATATAGCCTATATAGCATCACCCGTAGCCTTAGCATCGGCAGCTTGCCCGGTAGTACTCAGTGTAGCGTCAATATCTGGTGCTAAATTATTAATTAACGTTTTAAGAACGGCACCGGTTACTTTCCGGCTGCCGCTCGTTGTTTCTATCATAAACACATCCGCATCATTAATTGTCGAGGCGGCTGTGAGATTAGTTATCTTTTTTACTCCGTTTACCTTAATAGACAATAAAATCATCCTCCTCTCCAATTGCGTATCCGTCGTCGGTTACGATAATAAAATTGTCATTTGATGTGATGGGTGATGAGGGTACATGTTGATATGCGTCATCATTGTGTTTCCAGTAGGTTATTTCTACATCGGAGTTTGAATTGCTCCAGATGGTATTTGCGCCACGTAGGGTGGTGAGAGTTTGGGGGTCGATGGGGTAGACCGTCGGCGAATATACCTCACGAACAAGTTGAATATTATTATCAATAAACCATTGTCTTGCTGTATCTGCTGTTAAGGGTGTTTCAGAATGAATAAGAGTATGAAATCTATTAGATTGATTGAGTAATACATAATCTAATTCGTATCCAATCTCTAATGTACTAGACTTCTTATATCCGTATGATAATTTTGAACACATACTATTATTTGAAGATCCATATCCTTTTCCACCAACTCCACCAAATCCAACTTCATAGTATCCATTACCTAAATCATTAAAAAGGTTTGTTTTGTTTAAATAAACATACTCTTTCCATGTTTCCACAATCTCCCCATTAATCAAATCCACATATCCGCCATAGATTGTTTTAGGAAATGGAATAGTGATAAATGTACCGCTTGTATCATAAGGTGTAGGAGATGAACCATATTCAAGCTGTAATTCAATGCCCTTAGTTGTATTATGATATTCACATCTCCAATAATATGCATCTTCTTTTAATGTGAATGACCTATAAAATCGTCCTGGAGTGTATTGAGATGTCCATGTCATAGTCCAATAATCAATTTGTGTTTTATCTTTACGATAATATCTTATTTTATTAGCATAGTTTGCTGAACCTACAACCACTGTTCCTTTTGGTATATGACAATATGCAAAACCATCTTCATCTGGATTTTCAGCATCTAATAAATTTCTATCTACTCTTGCCATAGTTATAGAATCCCATCCCTCAATGGGACAAATGTTGGAGTAAGGTTCATAACTAGTCGCGGAACTACCAGATTCTAGCTGATAGTTATATAAAGCAAGAGAAGTAGTAGAACCATTCTTTATTACAAATAATCTAATATCTTTTTCTTCTTCAATAGTAAAAGTTAATAAATTTGAATTTGCACTACTAACCATACCAGTATCATCATTTTTAGCAATTACATCCGCCGTTGTATTAACAGAAAATGTATATGTTCCAGCTTTTAAATGAATAGATCCATTTGGGGTTGATGAAGACACGGTGCCACCAAAAACAATAGCTCCATTATTTTCTTCGAAATTATTTTGATCCAACAAATTCTTCCCACTTCCCCCAATCCACGGCTTATCATACCCATGGAGGTCTTGCTTCGGCAAAAACCATACCTTACATTCCTTCAAATCCGCCGCCATATCCGTACCAAAGCTAATAATACTGTTTTTGGCGGTCACTGTATGCGGCGTCGCTGTAAAGATATTTTTCCTGGACTCTATTGGATCAAACACCCCGATGTAATCATATTCGATTTCAATGCGGTCGGCATTGCTCCAGAAGTTGTTGTCGAACATGAGGGTACTTAGGGTGGTGGGGGAGAGTTGGTGAGTAGTGTAAAAACTATCATTAATAAATGGATAGGCAATATAATGACCAGCATATTTTGTTTTAAACTCTTCCACGGTTGACACCGTACTATCATAAATATACATTGATGTCCCTTGAAATGTACCATCAGCAGTTGCAGTAGCATTTTCTAAACAATCGCATAATATCTCATTTGAAGCTTTAACACAGTATCCTTTTCCTGATACCCAATGTCTTAATAAAAAACGATGTAACCATGGCTCACCAGCACCAGAAGATTTTTCAATACTTGAAAATTCGCTCATATCTCGTCTTTCCCAAGTTTCCACCAATTCTCCGCTCACCAAATCTACATACCCACCATACACAGTCCCAACATCCTCGGACCAATCAATATCATAGCGGTTGACCGCGGGGCCGGTGACAAATTCGCCAGTTCCAGAATTGGTGTAGAATTGACCGGAGACCGCATCATACATTCCGGCGACTTTGTCAGATTTGCGGTAACAAGGGATAAGGTTAAATGCCAGATTTTCACCGTCATATAATGCAATTGAGTAACATTTGCAACCAAACATATGAGTTGAAGCACCGTCTGCAAAAAGTTGAACAGGTTTAGTTGATTTAATACTGTTTGTATGCGTTGCTGTATATGTTTTGCCATTAACGACCATTGTTTTCTCGTTACTATCAAGATTATAGGTTGCTTCAAAATTATATTTTGTATCTACTGTGCTACTGTAAGCGTCCGTAGTCACATTAGTTTCACTCGATTGATACTCCCTAGAGTATCCAAAAAACTTGTATTGATAGATGCCAACAACAAAACGTCCTGTTCTAGTATCCTGATTTCCAATCAAATCGCGTTCAGATGATATAGTCTTTGTTGTGAAATCAGCCAAAATCTTTATATTCTCTGTTTGCACATAATAGTTCGTATCTATATACTGCGTCCCTGTACTCTCCAAATATTCAACCTATTGATACTCCTTCGGCAATGAAAGGTTGGTTTTATAGGGAGTATATTCGGTAGCTTCTGAGCCACGTTCAAGTTGAAGATTATAAATTCTATTTACAGCAGTTTTTGACGCATTCCCAAAGCAATTAAGAGATAGATTAATACAGAAATCTTCTTCTGCCGTAAATGTTGTTGTAATATGACCGCTATCGTTACTAGCCTGTGGAATAGTCTTATATGAAGCTGTCCATGCCAAAGATGGTTTTCCAATAATACATGGTCTCCAATAATAATTTCCAATACCATTTATATAATCAAATGATAACGTATACGTACCAGGTGGAAGTAAATTGTCATAAACGAATACGCCTATATCTCGTTGACCGGAAATAATAGTTCCAGATAATTCACCACTGGCAAAAATCATATCATTTGGTTCGGTTTTAACATTAGATGGATGATGATAACTATTTATATTTGTTTCTAATAAATTCTTCCCACAATGATTTACCTCAACCCCAGTCCAACCGCTAATCGGCCGCACATTCTCAGGACTAGGAGTTCCGCTCCCTTCTTGCTTCGGACTAAAATATACCTTAAAACTACGTATTCTCTGGCTTCTGGGAGTGTAAAAATTCAAAAATTCCCCCGATAAAATCTTCGTTTTATCATTTGTCATAATTTCGTTCGTTACGTCTGCCATGATGCCACACTCCCATAAGTTGCATTCTCAATGCTGATTGCGTATGTATAACCGGATTCAATCACAAACCATTCGGGCATTTTGACAGTTGCGGGAAGAGTAAGAGTCGGAACAGTAGTACCGGCAGAAAATATTACTTCAGTGACACCTTCGCTTGGAGGAGTGAATGTTAACGAAGTAACCTCACCACATACATAGCGAGTGTTGGGGTTAGCTGTGATAGTAGGAGTAGTTCCCGTCACATTTATTTCAATACCGTCTTGGAAGCTATCGGCTACTACAGCTTTAACATCGGACTCGGTCTAATAACCGGCTCCGTTAGTTAACTGATTATTATTAGTAGGAATTGCCGCTTCAACTCTGTTAATCTCATCATCAACGTAAGTAGTAGTAGAATAACCGGCACCGTTTGTTAGTTGATTATTATTAGTGGGAATCGCCGCGTTAACTTCGGTAATTTCCCCATCTATATATTGTTTTGTTTTCTAAAGAGATGCTTGCAATTGATCTAATGTCGTAATTGCCATTATTATTCACCTCATTTCTTTAATAATTAATTATATAATTAAGCTTTATATTTGTTGTACGATGTACGAAGAGTAGTGTCATCCAAACAAATATAAGCAGTAGTAGTATTAATATTGGAATGTCCCATAAGCTTTTGGATTTCATGAATATCCATACCGCGTTTAGATAAGTTCGTTGCAAATGTACGTCTCATGCGGTGAGGGTGTGCATTGTCCACGTTCGCACGTTTAGCAAGTTGGTTAAGAATAAACCTAACTCCGCCGGAATTTAACGGCTCATGATTGTGATTATAAAACAACATATTACCGGTTTCCGGGCGGTTATTCAGATAATAACTCACGTATTTAACAGCCAAATCATTAGTATAAACCATTCGCTCCTTTGCACCTTTGCCGTGGCGAACATGAACGGAATAATCTATTAGATTAACATCGGTAGTTTTCATAGCAGTTAACTCCGATACCCTGATTCCGGTACTTAACAACATTTCAATTAACGCTCGTTCCTTCGCTGTTTTACATGCACACCGAAGAGCGTCAATTTCGACGTCGGAGAACGGTTTCTTGATTTCATCCGTATATTTTACCGGTTTAAGTTTGGCAATCGGATTCTTATCCAATATATCTTCATTAGTCATCCACTGGAAGAATGCGCTTAGATTTGCCCTGGTATTTTCAAGAGTGCGATTAGATACCTTTCTATCTTTCTCCATCGCTAGGAACATTCGTATATCATAAATTCCCATCTCGGGAAACGGTTTATTAATTCTATCAGATAGTTTCTTTATGGTTCTGATATACTGATAGATAGTATTTTGGCTTTTACCTTCAATAACTAGACAACCAATATAGCGGCTGATTAGCCTGGTATTAGTGTCATCGAGCGGAACAATTTCCGTGCAACGCTCAGTTACCTCATAGTCATTCAGTGTGAGAATAACCGTATCTGAAATAACCGATAGTTGCTCGGAAGTAAATAATCCGCATAATTTATTTTCAATTGTTTTAACTATTTCCATGCGATAATCCATTGACAACCCTCCCTATGCGTTTAATAATTAATCAATAGAATTATAGCATAAGAAGGATTCTAATGTCAACAATATGGTATTTAATAAATAATTATAAGTGTGCTTTAAGTTAGTAGTGCTATCGGTCTACAATTCCGTCCGATTATCGGAGGCTTGCTGAGTTCTAATGTTTTTTCAGAGCATTCGCCGTTTGTTTTTAAAATTGTGTGCTTTAAAAGAGTTGATTAGCTGTTTAATAGATTGTGCATATATCCATTGTATGCAATACCAAACGCTTCATAACCATACTGTGACGGATGCACGTTATCTGTATATACAGTTATCTGTGTTGGATTGTTGTATGTTGCATTAACTTGTGCTGTTACAAAATCATACATATTATCAAGATTAAGATTTTGATAAACAATGTTTGCATTTGTATATGCGACAACCTGATTGTAACGGAAGCAAGCTAAATCAAATTCTTGATTATTCTGCATATACTTTCCTGTTCCGGTGTTATTCGCTGCAACATTACTTCCTACCATTACCGTAATTATTATATCAGCATTATAACTATGTATGCTGTTAATAATCTGTTGCATACGAGGTATTATGCTTGTAGAAAAACCATTATTTCTACCGAGTAATATATTAACAATTTCAACATCGTTAAATGATGTGTTGTTTGCCATGTAATAGCTAAAATCAAATGTTTGTGTTGTAGGGTTGTAAAATGGATTTGTAACACCACCTTTTGATGCAGAGAAGTAATCATTAACACTCCACCCGTTTCGACCTTCATGCAAATATGGTGCTGTTCCTCTTGATCCATACAATGTGACTTTTCCTTCATTGTGGTCATAAAACCATTTTTGAATATATTCGGCATTTGTGTATGAGTCACCTAAGAAAAGATATTTTTTAGGTGGCAATTCTGATATATTGCAATGAACAATAATCTGCTTACTTGCCACTTGTATTCCTTCTCTTTTAAATTTTATGGTTACGGTGATGTTTTTGGTTGACCTCACATTAAACTGAATATATCTGTCAGAGTATGTTATCTCTGGATAAGTGGCGCCTGTTGCTTCTACAACAAAATATCCATCATTTGCACCTCTGCAAAGTTCGTTGAAATATATTCTCTGTTGTACATTGGTTATATATACATCGGTTAATGGTAAGAACCTTATAATGCCAGAAGTTCGCATAATGCACGCTTCCTCTATTTTCGTTGATTCTATTGTAAGTCCTAAACCATTGGCTAATGTTATTTTGGACCAATCAACAACTGCTTTTGCAAGAAGTATGTTGTTGCTGTCGTAAATATATACTGTTTCAGTCGGTAAATCATTTCTGGAAGGTCTTGGAGCAGACACATAAATTCCGGTTCTTCCGCTTGTGCTTCTAATCTCCATTTGCGATGTATGCTGACTGGCATGATAAGCAAACAGTGCAGACACGTAATAATCGTCGTTATCATCCGCATATACCACTAAATCCTCTATCCCATTTTGTTCCCTTGAGTATACAATTTGTGCTGGGTATCCCGGTCTGTATAACGTAGAATCAGCAGTAAAAGGGTATATTCCTTGCGTTTCAAGAAAAGAAGCAAGCTTGTTTAGTGTAACAAGATCATTGTTTATCAACTTTACAGATGCAAACAAGGAAGCATTTGAGGGGGTATAAGCGGAAAATGTCGGGTCAATAATACCATTATATCGTATCATTGGTCTAAAAATGACATTATCAAACGTTCTGTTTGCAGTAGTGTAAAACCTAAGTCGATAAAGTCCTGTATATGGTGCTGTAAAAACAACATCAGATGGACCATTAACGGTGGCAACTATATCATTTTCTTCAGTTAGAATCTGCAAATTCATGTTTGCCTGTCCACCATTAAGAATGTATTGTTCATTTTCTATAAGATTGACTGTTTGAACATTTGCATATAACTTGCCTGTAGTGGTCCCATTTACGGTATATGTCCCATCTGAATTTGCTATTATTGATAATCCCACTACAGACGGACTATTATATGTTGATGGCTGTAGCAGGTTTTTTGCTCCCATTTTATTCTGATACACACTTAAATCTGCCTTTATCTAAGATACATCATCGACAAGTTCCTAGTAATCCGCCGGCGCATCTCCGCCACCGGTCGGTAAATTTTCCACGGTCTCAGTAAGACTATCTAAATCCGTTTGTAGCTGCCCAACGTCAGTATTGAGCGATTCTACTCCGGTTTCTATATTATTCATTTTATTGGCAGTGATGATATCTCCATCACTCCATGTAGTTTTCGTATAACTCATACCAATCCTCCTCTCATGAGAATACCTAATTCAACATTGTTGTTACAGAAGCATCGGTTGCTATGTCGGCATCCGTTAGGTAGCCGGTTAAATCAACTTTGGTGTCACCAATCTATTCGAATTTATCTCCGGTGTAAATATATTCATAAAAGATATTATTAGTTGTGGCAATAGTAGCAGTACCAACTTGTGCTGTTCCGGTTATTGAATTGTTATCAATCCCTGTGTCGCCAATTGGCTTTGGCACAAGATAAATTACTCCAAGTTCGCCGGTTAATGTCGGGATGTAGGTAGTTGAATTATATTCACCGGGTTCGCAAACGTGATAGCGAGTGTTGACGAGATTATCTATTGCACTAGATATATCTGAGGACGTTGCGAAGCCTAACATAGTTTTGATGGCAGTCTTAGCTTCATCAGTATAGGTTCCTACGGCATTTGCGGATGCCGATTGAGTTGTATCACCGGCTGCTTTAGCTAAACCATAGAAAGTTGCAATATGCTACCGAGCAGTATTAACTGCATATTTCGTATTATTGCCAAGCTTTAGAGAAAGATCTGTAGGATTAGTAGGCGATAGTACACCATTAGAATCAACATAAATCCCATTGGTAGAAACCACCTTTACTACCCCCGCTTTATTACCTGTAGCAATATCATCAAATGTCACATAATTACTCAAATCAATATCCAAAGTTCCAAGCCGTTCATACTTATCCGTAATCCAGATGTACTCATCAAAAACATCATTCGTCCCATGAGTGTGAGCAACCAGATAAATCACGCCTTTAGTTCCGGTAGCCGGGAGTTCAGTAACAACCTGGAATTCAAAACTGGTTATATCACTGATAGCGTCGGCGATTGCTGAGTCAATTCCTAACATAGATTGGATTGCGGTTTTTGCGGAATCGGTATATGTTCCGACAGCATTGGAAGATTGACTCTGTGTTGTGTCTCCAGCTGCTTTTGCGAGGCCGTAAAATACAGATTTATGTTGCTGTGACGGTACAATCGGTCTGAAATTATTAGTGCCATTATGGCAATCGTTATCTTCTGCTTTTACAACAGCAATAAATTCACTCCCACCAACTTCCAATCCGTATGCTCTATTTGTTTTTATAACACCTGCCGCATTGGTGCTAGAAATCGGAATATTAGCCACCTTGTTCTCAAGTATGCTCGTTCCGTTAACCTAAACATCATCAACCTTACCAGCTTCACCAAATTCCCATGAAGTTACCTTGCCGTCGGAAACCGTCTTTGGCATCATAGCTTTACCGACATCAGTAGCAGTAGCGGTACCATACTGGAGAGTATCTTCTTTAGTAGCTAATCCATTGGTAAGTTCTGTAGTAGTAGCATAAGAAGAATCATTCTATAGCTAACTAACCTTAGTCGGAATACTTGCTTCAAGAGTATCAAGTTCTCCGTCAACGTACTATTTGGTAGCATAATCACTATCATTCTGTAGTTGACTGGTTTTGGTCGGAATCGCCGATTCAACGCCAGAAATTTCGTCATCAACATAACCTTTGGTTGTGTAGTCACTATCATTGGTCAAATCACTTGTCTTAGTCGGAATAGTGCCGGAAAGTTCCTCAAGCGCTTGAGTCATTTCTTGGGCAAGTTGATTATCTGCGTTATCAAATTCTTGTCTAATTGCAGTAGCAGTTTGAGATAACGACTAGTTAACCTCGGCAATCGCATCACCGGTTGCTTTGGCATCAGCGGATTGTCCGGAGTTTGTCAGTGTTGCATCCACAAGTGGGATAGCAATGTTGACATTCTTTTGGTCAATAGCTTGCGCATTGCCATTGACCTGGATTGATTCTATTATGTTCTCCTAGGCACCGGATTCGATTGATTCCAATTTAGCCACATCGGCATCCGAATAGTTGTTATCGGACAATGACTTCCCGGGTTCTTTGTCAACCTTTGTGGCTAATTTCTCCTTCATGTAGGTAACCAGAGTACGTACTCCGTCAAAAGAAAGAAATTTTGGTTTTGCCATAATGTATCACCCTCCTTTCTTATTCGTTATTTAATAAATTGTTGAGTTCCTCCTAGCTGATTTCGTCAGCCGGCAGCATAAATAATTCCTTTAGTTCGCCGATTAATTCTATACCGTTCAACGTTGGTAAGTTAGTAAGAGTCTCATAGTCAATCGTCGATAGATCGATCAAATCTGTCCATGAATCCTCGTCAAGGTATTTCCAGCGAAGCGTAGTTCCATCAATTGATAGCTCTACGGGGATACCGCGTAATGTTGCGTTACTAAGTAAACCAGTTAACTATAATTTTGGATTAATATTCCCATATAATGTTAAATCACTCATGTCCATCTCCTCCAGTTGCCTACCTCCGGAAGTATTTTAAATCGCGTAGGCGGAATGGCAGTCGTCACAAAATCCGCACCAGCAAGTGTTACCTCAATGTCATAGAAGTAATCCCCGGGAGGAATATCGCTTTCCTCTGGATTAATCCGCAATTCCATCGTTTCGGGAGGAATAATCTTTTCAATAATTGGTTTTTCGTCATCGTCGGTTGACGATTTCAGCCCAAATTTGATGATATCATCGGGGCTTGGTTCATAAGGATTTCCGTCGGCATCGTTAAGAGATAACTATATGCAACAAGAATCAGCCCTAGTTAATCCAATAATATTTTTCTTTATCCAACAAGCCATACATTAATCACCTCCATAAATCAAATAAGTCGGCTACCGAAAATATCCAATTCCGGCAACCGACCAACGTCGCGACAATCAGCCATTTAATTTTGACCTCAAGTCCGCTATTAAATCACTATATTTTACTCGTATCAAATTTGTTCCATTGCTCATAATAACATAATAATCATTGCTCAACGTTGTCTGCGCAGAAACCGCATTGATGTCTTGGGAATTAGCCGGGGTTCCGTAGAACCCATTAGCAAACCTCGCCGCTCCCGTGACCACCATATTGCCCGCGTAAACCTCGTCCGAGTTGATTGAATTAGCCCGTAGATTATCCACGGTCGTTGTTTCTGCGATTTTTTCCGACATAATCATGCCTCCTCAATATTCTATAAATTCAGTAGTATCGATGCGCCCGTCATAAACTCGCATTAGATCGCCGGTTTCGATAAACCCCGGCTATGAACCATCGACGTATCCCCAATCGGTAGTATGTGGTAACCACGAAGTTGCCTACGGGCTACCTATTTCAATTTTAAGATTACGTATGTACCAAGTTTCCGGATTCCCTTCTGCCGGACCGGCATATGGTTGTACCGCTACGCTAAAGTTAGATACCGAGGCAATGTCTGTGGGCAATGTATAACTCATAACAGTTCTCCCTTTACCGACTAACTCTAATGAACCAGTACAAGGATATATTGTTGAGGTCAAAGTTCCGTCGGTTTTATAATAGCGGAATGATAAATGACACCCATATCTTCGTCCAAGTGTAGAATGTCGCCCAGTATTAACATTACGTTCTCCCAGCGTACAGTAATCATACGAAAACCAAAGTATTTTGCCTTGATTAGCAACAATAATATCAGCTATCCCAGGACAAGACACACTTCCCGTGAAAGAATGTGACGAATATGTTGTAATACACGAATAATTACCTGCGATTAAGTTAGGAAATATGGGGCTTCCGGATGCCAATATAATTCCCGTTTTATTGAATGGTACTCCCATGGATTACACCTCCGATAATTCGCCTTGGGTTAGGAGAGTTCCGGAGTTACTCAGGCTGATAGGCGTATGATATAAATCTGCAATTTCATCGGCACTGAGAGCGGTGTTATATATTCTAAAATCTGACATTTGGCAATCACAATTATGAACTCTCTTTCCTATGGTGTAATAATAATCCATAGAATTACTATCTGTAATTGTGTTTGTATACACAGATTTTCCATTCTAATACATTGTAATTACTCCATTATCATATGTAAGAGCATAATGTGCCCATTCACCTATGGTGTACGTCCAATTATAGTGATCGAACGGATATGTCGATTCTCCCTATCTAATTGTTAAGCTCATTTTATTGGCATTAGAAGCATGTAAGGCATTACATATAGAAAAAGTTCCGCTGACACCATTTAATGCCGCAGTATTCTGTAGAAGAAACATCCCCTCCCATTTTTTTTGCCAACTATTCACTTTGCCCCACCAGGCAATCGTAAATTCGTTACTTAAATGGATGGTGGAAGTATTATTAATAATATATGATGAGCCATCAAATGAGGAACTTGCAGAATACCGTGGTGTATCTCCAGAAGCGATGATAGTATCAACTTTAGTAGCATTATTTCCAAAACCGCTCACATCGTAAACCACATTACTATCTAATCCCATATCCGAATAGAGACTATCTGTCGAGTTGGGTATCCAAGGCGTCGGTGTATCACCCTCTTCAAGTTTGATACATTTTATCGAGACAGTTCCGGTTCCGGAACTCATATTATAAGTATTTCCTACCGCTCCCATTCTCGGACAAATCACATGTTTTACGGCCGTTGTTTCATTCTAAGAATATGTTACCCAATAATGTTCCCACTCGGTAGACAATGTAAAATCCATATTCCCGTCACTAATTGTCTTTGTAATTCCTTGGCTACTTACGCAGGTTGTGGTTGTGTTTGGGCTATAAAAATGCGTTCGTATTTTATCGCCGTCAACAGTTGATTTTGCCCAAAACGATAATGTATATTTCGAAGCCGTCGGAACAATAGCCGTGACACAACTCCATCTATCCGAGAATGAACTAGACGGATACTCAAAAGTTCTTTCTTCTGGCCAAGTATTCGGAATAATATTATCTGCTCCAAAACCTTCTCGTGATAGCGGATAATGAAGCAGCAGCGCCTTGGATACTTCCTTGATCTCACGAGGAGAAAGAGCAGTATCATAAATGCGGAAATCATTAATTCTTCCATTCAGAGTAGTCGCTCCGGTTCTGTAATCTCTTCCTAAATAAAATAACCCTGAAGTTTTTGTTAATTTAATTAACGAACTGGCATAAGTATCTGTTTGTAATGAACCATTTTTATATATACATATTTTACTCCCATCGTATGCAAGCACTATATGCACCCATGTGTTTATTTCTGCGGTAGTGTCTGTAAATATTTTATCCGGACCACCATTCCAGAAAAATCTAATTTGGTGACTAGCGGTTAGTTCAATGTTAAAATTAATATGTCCGGATAATCCATAATCTCCAAATATAATCCCTCTTGTTGAATCTGCATGATATATCCAGAACATTATTGTAAACGGCTTATCGCCACCTTGTATTATATTATATAAATTAGAATCATCTACACTAATAAAACTATTGCTGCCATTAAAACTATAGCAATTTCCTATTTTCCCGGACGTATTAATGGTGGCTCCGCTATTAGTGATAACCGCGTTATCAAGCCCATAGTTATTAAGATTATTAATCAACGGTAACCATAAAGCTAACATACTCCACCTCCTCCCAATTAAATTTATTTTTCATTATCATCAGTTCCTTTATTAATTAAATACAAAATCCAAACAACCCAGTGTTTTGTTCATTATAAGGCTGCACGATCCATCAATATTAGTACCACTTGTTCCGATGGATACCTCGCCGTTAAATGCAGCATTGCCGGCATTATCAACAGAAGCAACCGTTGCACCTGCCGTATTATTTTTTAATATCCAACCGCGATTATCCGCTCCGCTCATATAACTATAAATTGCCCAATCGCCTTGAACGTGACCATGTTTGCCACCATTAGATGTTTGTCTCATTGCAATACCATAAGCAGTAGGAGCGGTACCATATAGTGCTATTCCTCCGGCGGCGCCGGAATTTCCGGAATTTGCCGCTATATAACTGCTTGTCGCAAAACTCGTCCCCGTAACCGCTCCGGTAAATTCTCCGCCGGTTTTAGGAACGGCATAATTACTATAATTACTATTGTCGAGCAATATTTTCCAAGCATTCCAGTTAGCAGTATCGGATGAACCGGAATCATTCTGTCTCCATTGAAGGACACCATTGTTGGCAATAAGCTGCCATTTATCATTGCTGCTTCCGACTTGAAGACCGACCCAGTCAAGTCCAGCCCATGGAGTCCCACTTCCGGCAAATGAGAACGTACCGGCTGTGTTGTTAATGGTTGTTGCATCAACGACATGATTAGCTAAGTAATCGGCATTTGTTGCTTTTGTCGCAGACGTAGCTGTAGTAGCAGTAGTAGCATTCCCCGTTACGTCGCCGACTAAATTTGTCGCATAAATATTTGACCATTTTTTAGATGAAGTTCCTAAATCATAAGTATTATCTGTATTCGGAGTGATTGACCGATGAATGGGATCATCAATTCCTCTTGACATATGCGTCATTCTTGTACCTATACCACCATAATTAACAATACCAATTTGTGCAATTCTATTCTATGCATTAATAGCCCATCCACTTAATACAATCCTTATTCTATTAAAACCGGTAACAGATGTTCCACTTGCATTGGTAGAATTATGAGAGAATCTGACCATCCAGTGACCAAATACATTATTGGTAATCGATCCTTTCTATACGTAAGCCGACTCTGTTGCAGAATTATATACCAAGAACTATATATTTTTTGCTCTCCAATTAGCAGATCCGAAATCTATATAGAATGTATTGCTATAAGTATAAGTCTACGGGCATGTGATATCAATAACCGTTGTTTCTGTTTGTGGACGATTAATTCCGACATATGTTGGGCTACCATCAAACGCATTGGTCAAATTAATAGAAATAGGCGTTTTATCGATTGATAACGGGGTAAATGACGTTGCCGTGGTCGAATACATCTCATATGAACCGCCTCGTTCATCAAGATATGCTAAATCATTAAATAAAAACGGCAATATAACACTCTCGGTATCTTCCGGCTATAAGCTCAAATATGTTGTTTTTTCCGGTACGCCGTTATTAAAATAAACCGGTGTTCCCCATGAGCCGGCACTTGTACTTAACTTCGTCGCGGTTGTGGCGGTGGTTGCAGTAGTAGCATTGCCTGATATATTAATACCCCAAGTCCCGGTTGCCCCGGTGCCGTCAAGTTTAGGAGCATAAGTATTATAGTTATGGGAATCTAACAAATATTGCCATTCGCCCCAGTCAGAAGAATTTGCAACACCATCAATAGTGGCGCTTGCAGCACCTCTAATCATAGCTTGTGGTGTTTTTGTGTGCTATACATAAAACTGTGATCCCCATCCACCATTGTCCCAACCAAATGTCAAAATACATCCGTCTCCAGCCGGCGGTTTATGAGTTGTCATAGAGGATGATGCAAGAGCAAATGTCACCTTACTTAACTAAGTGCTATTCTATATATCGGCAGAAGCAAGTCTACCAAGTGACGTTATTTTTTTTGTGGTAGTCGCTACACTCCATCCAGCTTGTGAACTTGCTGTACCGGTTGTATCGCCGGTAAGCGTAACCGCCTACGCACTCGCAAACTTTGTGGCTGTCCCGGCATTACCGGTAATAGTAGTTATGCTCGGTAATGTTAGTTTATTAGTTCCCGTTGCGGTAATATGACCATTGATATCATATGTTACGGTTGGTACCGTAAAACTTCCGCCGTTAGTTAATGTGGTATTGTTTGCCGTACCTTGTGCAGTTCCGCCGGCAGTAAGTTGGTTCGTATGTTTGATGGTGGCTATACCACTTGAAATAGTAACATTAATACCGCCATTAGTAGCACCACGAATAGTATCGGCACCGACAGTACCAATGTCTGATACGGTAATTGAATCAAGCTTAGCTTTGTCTTCTTTACTCATCCAACCATTTGCTCCGTCGGTTGCGCAATCCGAAATTTCTGCTTGAGTAAATGTTACTGCACCGTCCCATTTGACGGCGGTTTTCTTCGTCTTACCGATGGTAAAATCACGTCCGGTAGTTAGAGAACCGGCAGTTCCGGCACTTCCGGTAACAGATATCCCCCAAGTACCGGATGCACCGGTACCGGCTTTTGTTACAGTATAATCAGTATAATTACCTGACGTTAAAAACTTATTCCAAGAACTCCAAGAATTTGAAGAACCATCGTAAAACCGTATCCATTTAGTTCCGTTAGATGCTAATTCTTGTGTTACATGACCACCGGCAGAAGCATAAGTTACCATGCCAAACTAGCGCCCAGCATTTGTATCCGGAGTAGTTTTTGAATTTGCTGGATTATTAGATACATTATTGCTTCCAAGGGCATAATAATACAACGTTTTTTGAACCGTACGATAATCATTCAAATCCTAATTAGTTAATGCCGTTGGAGTTATTGAAGTTGCTGCATCAGCATTTGTAGCAGAAGTAGCAGTCGCGGCATTGCCGGTAATACTGATTCCCCATGTACCGGTTGCACCAGTACCGGCTTTGGAAGGAGCGTAGATATTATAATTATTCGAGTCAAGTACAGTTAGCCAGGTTTCGTCCCATGAGGTACTATTATTACCTCGAATATATATATGAGGGGTAGTATCAATTTTTATAGCTAACTATGCTCCCCATCTACCGCTATCCCATGCAAAATTTAATATTCCACCGTCTATAGGTGGTTTTCCTTGTGTCATTGATGAGGAAGAGTAAAAATATGAAATCTTACTTTTATAATCGGCTGAAGTATTATCTACATTTGCACTTTCTAATCTGCCCAGGCTAGTTAATTTCTTCGTTGTCGTCGCGACGCTCCACCCTGCCTAAGAACTTGCCGTACCGGTAGTATCACCGGTCAATGTTACTGACTGCGCACTGGTAAACTTAGTTGCACTGAGAACATTTTTGTTAGCATCAGCAGTGTTTTCAACATTATTGAGTCCCAAAGTAGTCTTTACATTGGCCGCGCTAATTGCTCTCAGCTCATATCCATTCCAAGCTGCGAACCATGGGGTCGCTGTCCAATTTGCTGTTAATCCCGATTTTGAGTAAGCAAATGTAGTAGCAGTACCATTACCACTATCAAATACCTTGGTTGAACCCCCGGTAATATTACCGGTAAGATCTCCATATAATCCATTGGTGAATCTACCTGCGCCGGTTACAATAAGGTTGCCGGCAGTTAACTCTGTAACGCTTCCACCGTCAGTTGTTATAAATTCATCAATATTATGGGTGACAATATCGCCTAATTTGCCCTAATACACATATCGAATATTAGAATTGGTATTATTAAATCTACCATCCCAATACGCTAGTGTATTTGTGGTAATCAGTGTGTTATCAACATTCGCACCTGTCCATCCCAAATAACCTATAGCAGTGTTATTCCTAATCGCCCGTGTCTGAATAGCGTTGGAGCCGTTACCAATTAACACGGTTCCGGCAGTAAATGAAGTTGCTCCGGTTCCACCGTAACCGACGCCGATTGTGCCGACATTTACGGCGGCACTACCGTCAAATGATTTGTTGTTGATTGATAACGCATTGGTAACTTTATTAGCGGCGGTTGCCGTACCTGTTAATGTCCCCTTTACAATAAGATTACCATTGACCGTACCCCCGGTCGTAGATATATATTGCCCTTCGACATCACCAATTGCCGCATAGCGTTTATTTAATGGCTGACCTTGTTCATATATACTGCCTTCATTATCAACACAGAAAAAGTATGTCCAACTAGAATCAAGCCCAGGCACAGAACTCCCGGTGTATTTTCTTCCGTAGAAGAATGATCTGTTGTATGTTGTAACCGCACTTTCGTTTTTTGTATAGCCATTAAAATCAGAGGGTATCTTCATACCGACATCATAAAACGTGTTTGTGTCATTATCCTTATAATATGTGGACTGGCCATAATACTCGGAAGTACTCGCATATTTTCGCGTGGACACATAATTATCACTAACTTGCCAGTTTCCCGTTTGAAGATATGCATTCCCGGTACCGACAAGCGCAGCTTTAGTCCCTATATTGTAGTCATCAACTTGCTCAATGTTCCAGTACGAAGACTTACTGCCGAATCGACCCGCTGTACCATATACCGTACCACTAAACCATGCCCCGGGAGTAACAGTCGTACCGCTTGGGGCTACCTAAATAACGCCGAAATTCGGTGTCCAAAAGTTACCGTTTGCCAAATCGAGAAACGTACCCGCGATAGAATACGGAGAAGCCGTATCAGTATTGGCACGATAATTATTACTCATAATTGCGTCAGTAGCCAACTAACTTGATGTAATTGTGTTGGTAGCTATCCAACCGCCCTAAATCGTTGTGGTATCTGATATAGCGCCGTTTGTCCATTTCTTAATCATGCCGATCGCATTTTTAGTAGTAGTTCCATTGTTAGTAGTCCAAACTACCGCATCGTATGCATAACCATACGGGTTGTCCAAAGTAGTAATAACTTCATATGCTGTTTTCGCCGGGTCGTATAATCTGGCATCGACAATTGCCCCTTCGCTATGAGGCTCGACGAATTGTCCGATTACAACGTCGCGGTTTTCGTCCCATGACCAAGTACCGCCTACCGAACCCGGAGTGGGAGTCTCGGCATACTTCCAGCCCGAATCATACCAAACCATATAAAGATCGCCGGAATTTGCCGAAGCCGACGTCAATCTGACTACCAGATATATTGTTTTATAGAACGGACAAACAGTGTTGGGATTAATCATAACTCTCGCAACATTAATTTTGCGCCCCTTCCAATATACGTAGCCGTTGACGTCCGCCGGCTCATTATCACTGTTGAAGCCGTGAATATAACACTCACCATTATTAAATGTTGAAAATGCAGAGTAATTTATTTTCATAGCCAACCCGGGGACAGAGCGATCATTGGCCAAGTTCGCGGAACTCAGCGCCTCGTCTGCCGTGGAGTTTGCCGTATTCGCCGTGGATTCGATAGTATTGATTTTTGTTTGAGTGGTGTTGTCCAACATGTTGAAGCTGACATTGCCGATAAGGTCTACCTTGCCGGCAGAAATGGTGGCAGTTTCTGGCGATAAATTTATTTTTGAAATAACTTCATCAGCACCGACTTTGCTACTAACCTAGAGTAGAATATTATCCGTAGTCTGTTTAATTTCGGATTTGGCAGTATTTACCACGTCATCCGCATATTTTTCCAGATCGCGCGGATTAATAGCGTACTCAGAAGCAGTAGTAGCTTTTTCTACCATTGCATAACCGTCATTATAACTTCGGTACGACATTCGCAGATAATTAACTCCTTCCGGAATTGTTATTTTATACATAAGATGCTCTTGTCCCTCGGCGGTTACTTCAACGCCGGAATTGGCATCATTTCCATATTTCGCAACACGGTTACCTACCGCAGTCCCGGAGTTATTGCTATAATATTGATAAGCAAGCCAGGAGTCACCGTCACTACCTACCGGGGTCACCCATGACTAGAGAATATAAGTTTCGCTTTCACGAACAGGGATAAACTACGAGGTTACTTCCTTATCAACCGCATGCTGTGTTACAACCGTTCCTCCTGTAGCAGCCAAATACCCGGGAACCTCGTCTGCAATTACGTACAAGTTATTGCCACCAATTCTAATACTGCCGATTGCCTTATCAACATCACTGAGTTTTGCATATGTAGAAGTAACTGTCTGTCGGAATGAACTCGCGGTTTGCTCATTGGTAGTAACTGTATTTTTCAGAGTTTTGAATTCTTCGCCGTCTGCTTTGGTAGATAATTCAGATGATATATCGGAAACTGTCGAAGTAATCCCTGTAATATCCTATTCGGTTTGACTTACGCGACTTCTTATGTCGGCGCCGGTTGTACTGTCATATGCATTAATAGAAGAGCTAATATCGTCCTACCAGATTTTTTGCGTTATCTTTTTATTAATTTCGTCGGCAAGATTTATTAGTCCACTAATTGTAGAGCGGTGAACAGCGTCGGAATAAACCACGCTACCGTCGCTCATCGTAAGTTCAACTCGCCCCCACAGATATTTATTCTCCGGGATTTCGTCAGGCTCCTCATATGACCATGAACCGCCGGTTACACTCGTTGAAGAGGTAGACACATACCATTGTTCCCGTTCGCGAGAAACAGTTGCGCCAGGGTCACCTTGGGTACCGTCCATACCCGATCTACTCACGTTATAAACAATTGTAAATTGCCCATCGCTGTATATGGTGCGAGTTCTCGTCCACAACCATTCGCCCTCGGCAATAGTCGGTAATTCAGCGCTCCAACTACCCTGGGTGAGTACCACGCCGTTTATGTCGGTAATAATATTGCCGTCTCCGTCCTTAAGCGGTGTTCCAGGTACAACCGTACCACTTGCGGATGTAGCATACTCAATTATTGAATCGACTACCGAATTCCCATCTTGTACATCAACCACAGACGTGGAACTCATTGCCAGTATTTTTGACATCATGTGTCACCTCCTCTCTAAAATAAATGAACATTATTTTATTATATTTCTCCATTTATATAAAACCTCCTTTTATGAGGTTTACTCATCCTAAGATACTTCACAAATAAATTGCATACGTCCGTTAATCATGGTGGGATCGACATACTAAACTCTCCCTGTCTTCCACGGAGCCGCAGTATCCACAGAATCGCCGGCGTTATTGATTCGATAGTATGAATAAATATATTCATCATTGTCTACGGAAGTAGCGTTATTCCATTGCGTTCCATTGTACTTTTTGAGTGTACACGTTTTGTTAGTACTATCAAGATGATAATAAAAATCTCCGGAACTTGCTCCCGTGGGAGCAGTAGCTGAAAACGTTGTCGATTTAATTGGATCTACCTCAACACCGTTTCTGTATACTCTGGTATAAATAGCCCCAAATCCTTGAGAGTTTTTAAACTCGGCGATTGTAGCATATGTATACGAAACGAGAGGATCTGTCACGTCATTAATGGTATAATACGCACTATATGTTCCACTATTATAAGTAGCTTCACATTTAAGCCACATTTGATCGGTAACCATAGCCGGAGTGATTTCAATAGAACTTGCGGTCTAACCATCAATAGCCTCATATTTTCCTCTGGTAAATTGCTTCCAAACAAAAGTAGAAGAACTTGTTACGTCCGTTGTGCCGGAATATACAATGGCAGTAATGGTAGTATTTTTACCTTCCTCAACATTACCGCCGTCTGCGCTATATAACTGAAGAAGTACAGCACTGGTACCATTGGCGGCTTGTTTACTTTTTGTCCAGGTGTATTTATAATCTATGCTCTTAGATTCTGCAGCTAATGTAATAGTAATGTCCCCGGTCATAGTCGAAGAAGACCCAAATGTTGCGCCATTTGCTACCGTTAACTTCAGCATACCGTCTGCCTAGGCAGTTCCGGCAGTATTGCTTTTAACGCTAACCCCGGTCGGAAGAGTACCTACAGTTGCCGTAACCGGAACTCTTGTAATACCCTTGTATGCAAAAAATGGGATTGATATCTCACGAGCGGCAGCAGCGTTACCGGAAGTATTACACGGAATAACATCTGCATAATTACCTAGCCCCATGTTTATTGCGTCAACGCCCGGGGTTCCGTCTTCTCCCGAAATTCCATCCTTGGTAATTACAACAGATTGGCTGTCAAGTTCTTGGGTCGTACCACCGGCTGCGTATAAAGTACATTTAATCATTACAACATTATTTGCAGGTGTATAATTCAGAGACTCGGTTGAAGACATATTTGTATTACTTGTCTTTCTTACTGTAAACTATGTACCGTCAGTAGAATCACTAATGATAAATCTTCCGGAATAATTGGTTCTTGCGTTAGTCCCGATTTTTTCGTATGCTGTAAATACAACCGTTGTCGGCGTAAAATTGCCACTTTCATCTAAATTTAATGTATAAGCATTAGGGATTACTTCATAAACAACAGCGTCTTTGCCATTCACGCCCGCATATTGTTTCTGAATAGTATATCGTTTGGTAATCTAACTATATCCGGTTCTTGTACATGTAAATTCAGCATAAGAAACATCAGTTGTAAATTCTGTCGGCGTGTAGGTGTGCGTAGAATTGTCATATGTGCCGGTTAAACCGCTACCATCTACCTTTGTAATTGTCCACTAATTTGTTATGTCCGTGCCACCCTCGTAAATATGGATTTGAGTAGATGAATTATCAAGATTGACTACACCTTGTGCATTAACAGGAGCCGTATGATTTTCATTTGTTAAAATTGCCGTAACAGTTGCATTACCGGGAGCTCCATCCCTAATTTTTATAATCTGAGCAAAATCATAGACTGTGTCGTCATTAGTAGTTAATTTTACCACTACGGCTTTATCGTTATTAATCCATACGTTTGCCATATTCGGCGTAATTGTTAATACCCCTGTTTGTTGATTAACGGCACTTGTAGGAAACGCCACAAAATCACCGTCTGAATTTTTATATTGCCACTGTTGCAATGAACAATTGGTTAATTCCGGTGTAAGTTCAATGCTTTGTGCGCCGACGAGATCCCCATTCGTATTATATAAAAAGGCATTATTTTCTAATAATATACCGGCATATTTCAATTCAGACGCCATTGTTACAAGCGTATATGTTAATGATGTTTCTGCCTCAATCGGGACACCGGTATTTGGGTCTGTATAAACAATCTTACAAATATAAGTAAGCTATCCGCTTGCAACAGAACTAAGTTTATTTGCTTTTACATTAAGAACGCCACTCACAACAGTTTCTCCGGTTGTCAGTGCGGTAGGTGTCCCGGTCCCTTCTTTTCTTGTATATGTAATAACTAATCCGGTAGCATTAAGCGCAAGACTTGTCCCATTGTAGGAAATTACCGGGGTTATTTTTAAGTTATTAGATGACCAATCGGGAGAATATACGCCATTGCCGCTATTCTGATTAGGGTCATAAATAACACTATTTGGCAAATTACTGGTGCAATAGAAGTTAATTTGGCCAACGTCGGTTAAGTCTACAACACTTACGCTAGAAAATGCTTGTATTTTAGCCATATTTCAATTTCCCTCCTTTTTAATCCGATTCAACGGTAATGTTTTCGTATTCAAACTTACACTAAAAATCGGCGTTCTTTCTTACATCATTTGCCGTAATTGTGATAACTTTTGCCCCTATGCTGTGACGAGCATTCCAATAGGTATCTTCGTCCTAATCACGGCTTGTTCGTGTCCAAATGAAACATGACGCGTCATATTCATCAGTGACATCAACATTATTTCTTAATAATTTTACATTCAGCTGAATGTTTCCACCCCATATGTTCGTCCCATACGGGGTTTCAATATATAAATCATAATTAGCCTTATTTTCTAAATCATAACGCAATGTGTCCAAGGCAGTAGTAGTGCCGTTTTTGAACTCTGTATATTCAACGCCAAAGCTTCCACCTCCGGTAGTAATCTGTTCTATGGACACTGTATCTCCCTATTTCATGATATTAAAACTGAGCTTATCTTCTGAAATAGTTCCGTCATGAATCATGTTATTTACAATCAAACCATCCGCGACTGCATCCGCCGTGATACCACTCGGCTCAATAATTGTCGCCCCACTTTCATTTCTAAGTACTAAACTCGGCTGACCGTTTGTGGCATAGCCAAGCTATACACCGACATAATCATTGCCCTGTGAATCCGTGCCGAGAATTTGGAGTGCCTACCCGTTCATAATCATTTTACCATTCTCAGACAGTATCCGCATTTGGTCGCTGACAGTAATATCCCCAGCCGCAAGATCGCTGACTGTAATTTTTCCAGCCACAGCATCATAAATATAAGCGTCTGTAATTGTACTGGTTGCCGCGGTAGAAGAGAGTGCCTGCAAACTTTTAATAAAAGCATTGCCGACATATTCACTTTCTATATTTGCGACATCAATTGTGGCAAGTTTTGCTTTAAGATCTTCGACTCTAATTTCAGACGCAACAACCAATGTACTCTGAAGATATTCAATAAATGCGGTATCGGCGGTAAGGCGCTCAACGTCCGCTTCCGTTGCAGATAATAATGCAGTAATTACCGCGTTAGCACTGACAGTACCGGCCTAGATATATGGTGCAATCAACTCAGCGAATTCCGCATAGTCACCTTTAATTTGACTGACATCAATGTCGGAAGCACTAATCTTTCTGGCTACTACCTAATCTATCGTCGCCGAGCCGGCCTCTAATATGTTGGTAGACAACTGGTCGAAATCAGCACTCTATGCCTGAAGCAATTTGGTGACAATCATATCGCTTTCAAGGTACTTCGTAATTACTTCATCAAATTTACCGGTTTGAGCGTTAAGTAGAACAGTAGTAATGGAATCGGCACTCAACCTACCGGAAAATAATTCATCAAACTATGCCTATGTTCCGGTTATATGATCGACCTATATGTTAGTATTGCCCATATAGGTAGAAATTAAATTATTAACCTCAGCAGTATTTGTTCCGCCGACAACAGACATTGCCTGACTTCTTACCGCATTGGTAAATAAGCCGGATTTTGTCATCCAGGTAAGTAAGGTTGTCGCATATTCTTCATCGCTTTTAGAAGCTCCGGTTCCTAACGAAATACTGTTTTTTTGGCCTCTGTTATTCTCATCATCAATTATCTGAGTAAAATCATTACGCCCGCTACGGGATGTTATCATAGATGAGAATACCAGCGTAAGATTTTCATCTACTTCGCACGGATTATATTCGATTTCAATGATTCTTAATTTTACACTAAAATCATCGCGGATTCCCAAACGAATAAATCTCATTAGCCGTAAATCTTCCGTCCAGTCAGCGAACTCGGGAATGCGCAGTAAATTATCCAAACTCACACTGAACTGATATTGTGGACGAGCAACTTCCGACAACTTGTCCACAGCATCTTTGTATAACTCATAACTACGATCCACTAAGGCATCGGCATTATCGAGAGAAGTAGATAATATATTAGAGTTGGTGTAATCCGTGTCAATAAATAATGTTCTGATATAATTCTTTTCGTCCTCGGTGAAATCCTCACATGTATCCAGATTATTAGCAATATTGGCATCTCTGATGTAGCCTTCAACTTCGGCGAGTGCGTCTTGAAGATTTTTTATTCTGTCCTCGAGAAGGGTTTTTCTTTCTTTCATTTGTTTAATCATTTTTTGGATATGAACATAATCATTTCGACCCTAAATATTATAAGCTTCTTCTGTAACATAATTAAGCTTTTCTTGCTTGGTCATCTGAGTTTTCCAATCCTTGGAGAAATGATTAAGCGCCGGTAATTTATCCTCTTCGTAGTTTTTAAGCTTGCCATCAAGTTCATATAAACCATACAGCTCCCAGTTCTCTTCGCTTTCTGTGCCAAATCGGATTTTCTGATCACTCGGCACATTTATATTGATCATTGCCTATTTAATGTATGGAATTACATATGTAACAAGTTCAATGTAGGCATAAAGTCCTCCGGTGTTTGTAGTATCTAGTTTATTTAAGTACCAATCATGATCTACTTCCTCAGAACCGTCCTTTTTCTTAGGAATATAATTATGATTTTTATCATATTTTTCCGAATCCTCTCGGTCGTCTACCGAAGATTGGATGGCAGCCAACTATGCTTCACTTAAAACAAGATTTTCTTTCAGTCCTTCATAACTCATGTTATCCCATTGCTTCCAATAGGTATTATCACTCGGAACATGATACTACAACTCATCAATTTGCCGGTTGAGTTCCGCTGCTCGTTTTTCATCTCTAACAAACTATTCCCTGTACGTGTCACGGCGATGTATCCACTAATTTATTTTATCAACTAATTCTTGTTCCATATATGGTTCGCCGAGGAAGTACGACAAATCAAAACATTGCTCCTCACCATAATTGGCGTTAGTAATCATTAGATCATTGTCACCGCGAACTCTGAATCTTGTAAATACACTGTCTTCATTAACAGTAATATCAACATTGTTCGCCAGATTTCGGTAGCCAATAAATATGTTGGTGTCGAAATCAAGATTCTCTTTTCCGTACGCGTTAACTGTTCGATTAAGATAATCAAAAATAAATATCAATCCTAGTCTGGGGGCGACAGTATTGGTCATTATTGAATATATATTTGCATTATCAACTTCAATAATTGGAATTTGCATTTTATATAAGCCATAATCAATATGTCCAATGCTCCAGTATGGGAGTTTTGTCAACATCAGATGAACAAAAGATAACTCCGGATTGTCCGGATTATAAAATGTAACAAAATTTTTAGCCACGCCAAGTTCATTTATATTGTCGGTAGCTAACATTTCGAGGCTGTCTTCTTTACCGCAATTAATCTTTAGTCCAACCCAATCCTTTTGTTCAAACTCTTTTTCCAGCGAATAAGCCTGGATTTCTTTATATTCGTAATTGCCGTCATTATGGACCGTCGGTTCCTATATTTGGAAAAATCCAATCCCTTCGAGGAGTAAATACATATAAACCTTGAGGTCTTCATATCCATTAGACTCGACCAATTCGCCGTCTATGGACAAATAACGGTCTACACTAAATGTCAGTTCATCATAATCTTTTACATACTGATGAAGAGTTACAGAATCTGTTTGCAAACCGTTCAATACGGTTCTGATTTTTAAATCGGGAGTACACAAGTATATTTTTTTGACATCCTAAATCATACCAACCATCCCCCGGCAATTTTAACAGGAGAGTCATACTCTAATTTTATTGTAATATCTCCATGTACGCCAATTAAATTTCTGCCCGGTTTAAGCCTAAACCAATAAATATTATCAACATCTTCCCATCCCAGTTCCCTAAAATGGAGAGTTCCTGACTAATCTGAAGCAATACAATGATGACAATCAAAATAATATTTAACATGGCGAGAGGTCGTCACACTCATGGTATTCCCTCTATCGGTAACATTAGTTAACTTAAATGACGGATTGCTATTTAAATCTGCACAATATATCTCAAATTTTGGATACACCCATTCTTCCAATTCATCAGAAGCACAATCAACAGTGAAGCTCCAGTTTGGTAGTCCATCTGTGTCATCAACCGCACTATTCGGGGGTGGTGATAAATTCATTATATGATGTTCATATGCATACGAACCATTAACCGAAAATGTAAAATCCATAGCATAAAAACCGTCATCAATCGGATACCACTGAGTCGTGGTAAATTTTCCATAGTATTTATATCGAACCACGCCATTACAATCTGTAATCTGAATAGGCAATGAAAATTTCGGTGAGGTCAACCACCGTTCTACGGCGATTTGCTCGGCGTATGTAAACATGGTTGTATCGGATTTAATAAGAGAATATGTGAATTCTAAATGTTCAGCTATTGTGCCGTACTCATTAACAAATGGGCGGCTAATAGTCGGTTCGCCACCCATAAGAGTACGCGTTACTCCCTGGACACTGCTTACGGCGCCGTCGGTGGAGCAGAGCAGTAGTTCTACATTTGGCAGAATATTAGATGTTGACTTCCCATTATAAATAAAACCGGCCATATTTCCCCTCCCTTCTATTATTAAAAAGGAGGCTGCTGACTAAAGTTAGTCAAACAGCCCCCGGTTAATCAGTGTCCGGCTTTTCTCATATCTTTAGCTATTTCTTTGGTAGTATAGTTATAAATGTTCTTTTTAAATGATGCATTGCTCATTAATCCCTTGGCAATTTCTTCTAACTGTGGCACTATGGACTGATCCGCGTTGCCGTCAATTCGAATAAGATTGTCATAGTGGATGGTGATGTTCTGATTTGTGCTATGATTAATATTATATTCCGGTGTCTGGAAGTTAGGTGTCTAGACAGGCACCATTCCAGATTTAGCCATAGCCATAAGGTTCTCCGTAAGGTCTGCCGGGATAACTCCGTCTCCGGCTTTTAACGGCATTAACATTACACCACGACGGGTGATAATAGCTTCCGGACCCTTTTCGTTGATTTGATAAAGCCCCGGCTTCGCGGATTTCGTTCCTTTCGCAAGACCGCCACTAAGATATTCTTCTCCTAGTTTACCGCCACTGAAATCACCGTTTATGAGTAATTGTCTAAACATGTCATTAAGATCGCCGACCTGCTCGCTGATTTTTGTCGCCTCGGATTTCATAGCTTGCCAATAGTCGTATTCTTTTTGAGAAAGATTATCTTTATAAATGTCTAATTTCTTGCGTATATTACTGCTACTAAGATTAACTCCTTCAACATATTTATACTATACATCGAGATCTTCTCCGACCATCTATGGAACACCCATATTTTGTTCGCCCTAGAAGGCATCGGGGTGGAACGACTTAAGATAAGCATTAAAAGAAGCATTTACGTTACCAAGTGAAGCTTTAAGGTTAGTGGCAGAATCAACTACAAGTTGTGCCGCATGGTCAATATTTATAGATAAGTCTTTTACAAACTTCTCATAATTTTCTTGAAGTTTTGCTGAAAGATCGGTTAATCCGTCAATACGGAGATTTACTATATGATCTTTGACAGTGTCATCAAGTTCTTCTTGCATTTCCGCACGTTGTGCTTCAAGGCGAGCCTTTTGAGCACGGCTCTCGGCATCAGTTCATTTATATTCACATGGTTCGCTACACCATGCCGTGTGAGATATAACCAATGGTATATCCACACTGCTCATGCTTTCACATGAGATTAGACTATATCATCTATGGAAATTTTCCATAGTCTGTTGTTTCGAATTGCCAGCTTGCAATCCTACGTCCCTACACTCATCGGGACTAGTCGTTGAACGTTTCCTAGTATGTCTAGAACTTCGCTGCTGATTGCCCAATATTTATCATTTTTAAACTATCGTAATTATTTATTATCACTGTAGTGATAAATCTCTAAGGGTTTCCCAGCAATTAAACAGAATGCCCAATATAATTAGGCCATTTAGTGCGCGGATTTGCTGTTCGATAAGCTGCACATCTTTATTTTGCTTGCGTAGTTTCTTATCGTAATCGTACATCTCTTTCTTTTTATTTATCTCATTTTTCCGGGCTTCAATAAGTTTGTTAATATAAGTAATTTCTGTTTGATACCTATCGGTTACATCCTTAATAATCACCTGTCTCTGAGACGCGAGAGAAGTAATTACATCGCGAGATTGCGCTTCATATTCTTTCATTTTGGAGTTATATGTTTCTATATCAAGAGACGGATCTTCTCTTAACCGATTAGTAAGCACTTGTTGAGCTGTTCGAATTTTTGTAAACTAATCTTGTAGCATTTTATAGCTACGAACATCCATTGCGTATTTTGCAGTACCAAGTTCAGTAAAGGTGCCGTCGGTCGTATACATCATTTCCGGAGAAATTGTTCCTTTGAGCTAATCTAAGGCTTTATGTACGGTGTCAATATTTTTAATCATATCTTCCAAAGGTTTGAAATATACATCTTGCCTCATATCATCATATAAATTATTGATTTCTTCATCTAATTTATATACTTCTATATTAGCCTTTTGTATATTTGCCATCATTGCTTTGTGCGCTTCGGAGTTCTCCAGAATTGTTCCGGCTTTAACATAGCTATCTAATAACTCCTGCTGGGCTTTCGCCTAATTTGCATATGCTTTTTGAGCGTCTTTTAATCGGTCGATTTGTCCTTCATAGTTGCTCTTCAAAAAGTCAATCGAAGAGTTCTTCTTGATAGTTGCTTTTCCGGATTGATCATAAGAATAGCTAATTCCGTCAGTCAGTAATGTCGTGCGAGGTATATTGGTATTTCTGACGTATTCTCCGTCTTCATTCTTAGTAGCAATATAATATCCTTTATCTACCGAATAAACAACTCTTGATTCACCGACTTTTTTTCCATTGGTCTTGAATGTCGGCTATGTGCTATTAAGTTGGTCGGGAGCAATATAATATCCGCGTTCTTTCCATACTTTACGTATTTCTTCGCGGCGATCCGCCCAGGTTTTGGATAAATTAACGGCCGCTTGATACCAAGACTCGATATTATCCATCTTTTCCTATGCGATCTTTTGCTCGCGCTCTGCAACTTCAACCGCAGACTAAATGAGTTCTTCCCTCATTTTTTGCTCTTGTTCTCTGGCTTGACCGAGAGCGCCGGTAACATTTTCCAATGATGCCGTAGCATTATTCCATAACGCAACCGCCTCCCCAAGTTCGTTAGACACTCTTGTCGGATCTATTTTCCAACCGTTATTTAAAGCTTTATTAATAAAATCTTTTTCTGATTTGGAAGCCTTTTTATACGCGTCATTGCTCAATATAGATTTCTTTGCTTTGTCGGATTCTTTTTTTAGCGAAGCCTATTGAGATGCAAACTGGGTTGTTATTTCCTATTGTTCCTCTATAGCGATCCGGCGCTTTTTCAATTCCTCTTTCAGCTAACGCATTTCCTTATCAATGTTTTCATTTTGCGCTATATAACTCGGCTTATTAAGAGAGCTTTCCATAAGTACATTAGCCTATCCATAAGAAGTGTCTTGTAAATTTTTCAATTCGTTTTTGTCGGCTCGGTTCTATTTTCTAGCGGCCTAATACGCTTTATCCGCACTATTCTTGGCGGTTTTGGCAGCTGCTTCTTTTTTGATTTTATTATTGTAATCATCGACAAGCTTTTTGAAATAAGGCCCCCTATTTTTATTATATGGAATAAGTTCACCTTTTTTCATTGCGTTTAGTATTGAATTTTTATCATTCTTCGAAACTTTTTTATTTGCTTTAAGATAATTTTCTAATTCAGTTTTGGATTTCTATGTTAAATCTTTGCGGCTTTCATATTTACTTTTGGCGTCATTATAATTCTATAACTTAGTGGCTCTGTCAGCTGTAGACTTAGCTACCACATCTTTCTATGCTTTTACCCCCGTGGCAAATTCTATCCAGCGCTGCGCAGACGCAATGCCGGATTTTCCGCCGGAAATTGCACTTGTTATTCCGGAAATAGTATTGATTCGGTTCTCAATTTTATCAAGCGCCTTCTCTAGCTTTTCGGTCGGTAGCTAGATAATCTGGCTCTGAAGATCTCTCATTGTATTCGCAAGTTCTTGTATCGCATTATTTGCGTCGCGAGATTTATTAATATAATCGAGATATGCGCGAGCGCCTTCAACAAAAGCGGCCTAATTAGGATTGGTCGTCTCTATTTGTTCAAGATTATATTTGCCTTCAAGTAAATCTTTTTGATTAAATTTGCTCCAGATATTTACTGTCTGTTTGTTTCCGTCTTTGTCCGTATAAACATAGGCTTTTGCTAATTCTTCGGCGAAATTTTTGTATGTCGTCGCGGCGCGAGAGTTGGCTTTAATTTCATTCTGGAGTGCGGTAACTTCGCTGCGAAGAAGTTTCCCCTTAGTTGCGTTGGTCACATAATCGGTAATCTTGTCGGCAATTTTCTTCGTTGCGTCAGCAAAATACTGAAGACGAAGTTCAACGTAATCGAATATTTCTTGGGAGAATTGAGGTTTATCGGCATTGTCATTGTTATTATTTCCGGCATTGTTGTTACCGCCACCACCGGTACTTGCTTGCTAATTGCCACTACCGACATTTACGTTGTTATTATTGCCGGTAACAGTTACTCCGGATTGCCCACCACCGCCACCGGTCCATGTAAATGTTCCGCCGCCATTACCGGCATGAGCATTCATTCCATTAACTGTCCCTTTCGCAAATGCGGATGAGCCGCCAATTATACGTGCGTGGCTAGATGTACGACCTTGTTTAAGAAGATCTTCCGTTTGTTTGTGATTAAATCATATATGTTTTTCTCAGTTCGCTACGCTGAGAAGGAATTATTATAATTCCCTCATAGTTTCCTATGAGATCAGACTATATCATCTACTCAAATAGAAGAGTAGTTTACCGTTTCAAGGGTCAATAGCTTACCCCCTACATGATAGTCGTTGAACCTTATTCTATTCGAATCTTGGCTGCTGATTACCAAATAATAATATTTTAAAAACTTTCACGATTATCTATATTTCATAATTTCGTTGTAGTTATTATTCTCTAATGGTTTTCCAGCAATTAGATAAATTTTTCAATGTATGTTGCCATACAAAGTCGCATAATTAATACGACGTCGCCCCTCTTAAGGTTTTCTATATGTGGTCCACCAGGAACGAGGAACCATTTGCCGTTTCTTATGATTGATTCCGTTCCCAATTCATTAATCAAGCTTTCTTGGTCTTTGTCTATTGCGATGTCACCTTTTGCATATCCACTCATATCTTTGTAGTTAAGCATATTATATGCGCTACCGGATTTTGCTACCTTGCCTTCTTCGTCAAACGTGCCTTTTGCATAACCTCGCCCTATTGATGAGAGAGTACCAGAATATGAAGCAGCATTTTCTGCTTTACCAGGTTTATTAACTTTGCCAGGTTTATGCGAAGCACTAGAACTTGCACTCTAACTTGGCTTCACAACAGTACCAGTAACAGTAGCACTAACATGGGCACTAATACTAATGTTGGCAATCATAGCACGAATTCTACTTACTGCACTTTGCGCAGCGCTTATTGCCCTATCTGCATTACCGTCAATTGTGATTCTGGCGGTTCTTCCATTCGCAGACGCAACCGCTTGATTAATCGCACTAATTGCGCCAGAATTATTGCCATTAATGGTAATTCTACCGGAACTTGAGTTAGCATGAGAAACCGCAGTAGCTATTGAACTCATTGCCTAAGAGTTGTCTCCACCAATTGTAATTTTGGGGTTTGCATCTTCAACAGTGGAGACCACTTCTTCCACAGAAGAAATAGCCTACTCATTATTAGCCTAAATATTTATAGGTTCAGAGGCAGATGATTTGATATTATCAACCGCAGTTTGGATTGCCTAAACCTGTGAAAGAGCGCCGGAAGTTGTTATGTTTAATGCTATATTCTGGGCAGCAGCTTTAACTCTGTTAATTAACCCAGATAATGCACTAATCTAACCGGCTGCCTAACTGGTATTTGCAGTAGTTGTAACTGTTTCTGTTTTTGTTTGCGTCTAATCTTTATTTCCGCCAAATAAACCCGAAATAGCATTTTTTGCTTTTTGAATTACTTCAACTATAGTAACTTTTTTTGTCGCTGGTTTTTCCGCCTATGCTTGAATTTCATCCTAGCCGGTAGCTTCAAGTTTAACTTCCTTTGTGTACTCCTCGCCATTAATCGCAGCACTAACAGCTTCATTAATCCCCTAGAGAGAACCCTCGTCTAATTTGACGGGCATAGATATTTCTTTTCCGTCAATAGAATTAATCATTGCTTCGGCGGTTTCCACATCAGATGTATCTATGTCCAAAGTGGCGGAAAGAGTTCCATCATTCATCGATTGCTATAATTCTTCTAATGAACCGCCATCTTCAAGATACTGTTCTATTGCAACTCGCACGTTATACTCCTGTTGGGTCTTTGCTTCAAGCTATTCAAGCTATGCAAGTGCTTCTTGTCCGCCTTCTTCTTCGACATTGATTTGCGCTTTCATTTCGGATATTTCAGCTAATTTATTCTAAAGTTCATCAACACTCATCGAAGCGGCATCGAATTGAGTAGCCCCCTCGAATTGAGTACCTTTAAATAATGCTTCAACCTTGTCGGTAGCAACAGTAGTACTATCACTGAATTGATTCATACTATTGATAGGTCCAGCAAAATCAATTACTCCAAGCGCCGCAAGAATCGGTACTAGCTGTTCAGCTTGGGCAGAAGATAAGCCAGCTGCTTGTGCAATACCCTCAAGGGCATCCTCAGCAGCTTCGAGTCCCTTAACATTATAGTCTCCATCTCCCAACTTAATCTATTTGAGCTCATCATACGATATGCCTTTAAGGGCGTCAGCATATTCCATAACCGCATCTTTCGCGTTCTGAATTTTGGTCTTACCGGCTTCGAATGCCGAAAACTCGGCGGTATTACGATCTATTCCAAATGCTTCAGCACCAAGAGGAGATTCCCACGAACCGATTTTGCCCTCAAGGTCTTTCATAGCAGATTCATAAGATGCTTCATCAACCTCGAAGTCGGCATTTACTTTGATACCATAATCATCGGCTAAATCTTGTGCTTCACGGAGAAAACGATTTGCACTTGCTTCATCGCCTCGCTCCATTGCATCATCATAATATGATTTAAGGTCTGCAATACTACTCTTGAGATTCTTAAGGTTGCTTACGTATTCCTATGCCTGTCCTCGCTAGAAATTTTGAGTAGCTGTCTGTACGGCATTCAGCTATCCTTGATACTGATCAATGACATCCTACTGAATCGCCAAATCATCGGCGCTTGCGCCTTCACGCTTCATTTCGGCATATTTAAGCTATGCATTGGTAAGTTCATTAGTCCATTTCTACGTCTGAAGTTGAGCGTCTTCAATAGAACTGACGAACGCACCCATTCCACCATATTCCTCAGCTTTGCCAAACATGTCACGGAACCATTCTTCTCCGGCTCCAAATTGATGGGCGGCTTTAGCTAAATCGGTAAAGTTCATCACCAATCCTTGTGTGCCGTCTTCATATGTTTCAAGTGTCGCCATACCGGCACTCTGCAAATCCATCATGAATTTATGTACGCCCTAGATATCATCGGTCATATATTTAGAGAATTTATCATAGTTCTGTTTGAATCGTGTCGGATCGGATAAACCCCATTCGTCAAAGTAAGCTGCGCGGGTCTTGTAGTCGTCGGTGCCAATCAGACCTTTATCCCACATTTCTTTAGCTTCTTTGAGATAATTCATTGCCTTATCATAATTTGCTCCTTGATTTACAGTTTGATCCGCAAGTGCAATTTGACCATGCTGTGAGAATTGTTCCATAAGTTGCTGATAAGCGGCAAATACTTGTGATTGCTGTTGCTATAAATCCGCAAGTTCTTGCTTTAATTTGCTAATACCCGCAGTATTTATATCACCGCTGGCATTCTCCATACGGTTAAGGGCTTCGGTAGTTTGATTGATTTTTGTTGTTAAATCATTGTTAGATAATTCATATTCTTGTTGCGCGAGACGCTGTAATTCGACAACGTTCGCTTTAACGCCGTCGGTTGTATTATAGAATACACCGGATAAATCGGCAGAAGAACCTAAGTCGCTAAATGCGGTGGATATTGCTTTGATTGTATCCGGAGTAATACCGGTAGGAGTGGTCATTTCCGAGAATGCGGACTAAATAGCAGAAGAGAGGTCTTGCGCTTGAGTAAGTAATAAATTACGAGCTTGATCATCATAGCCATAGGCGTCAGCAAGTGCTTGCGCCATGGATGATTCGTTTTGGCGGATTTGGTTAAGTGTATCTTGGTATTCTTGTTTGTTGTTTCTAAGTGCAGGAAGTTGATTCCTCAATGCCCTGTTTTGGTCTGATAAATTCTTTGCTTGCTGTCTGGATAAAGTCGCAAGATTTTTGTATTCTTTTTCGTTAGCTTTGATACCTTTTGCCTAATTTACGGTAATTTCGTCATTAATAGCAGAAGCCTAGTCCTAGATATTTGTCATCTAATTTTGTAATACATTAAGATGAGATTCTGCTTCATTATACATTGGAGAAGTGTATTTCTGGAGACCGGATATAACTTCTTCAGCATCTAATGCTTCCTAATACATGCTTGCTGACTACTCAAGGTCATATATATCTGATTTTGGATTCCCATATCTTTGAGCAAGATCAAGGGCCTCAGACATAATAGATTCCTAAATTCCAATCTGTTCTTTTGCATTATTCGCCTATAACTTTGCAAGATTATGAGAAATATATTCTCCTCTGTTTTCAATATCGGTGCGTTCTTTTTGTAACTAATCTCCGTTAGCTTTGGAAGTGGCATAATCCGTTTTTAGATTATTTAAATCTGTTTGCGCATTTTCTTTTCTGGTTTCTATCATTTCTGTTTCCGTGCTTGAAATATTTGCTATAGCCTCTCTATAATCAGCTAATGCTTTATCATATGCTACCTAATCACGTCTATCAGCCGCTTCATTCATCCTTCCAAGTGCGGTATTGGCCTTATCGTGATATGCCTAAATATCTGATTCATATAATGGCATGACACTATTATTAAGTTCTTCCTCAGTTAAACGTTCGCCTTTTGCTTGACGGTTCTCATTTCTTGCATTTATTAAGTTTCGCTTTTGTTCATTTTTCTCTAAAACAGCTTCAGCCTCACGATCTTTAATAATCAAATCCCATTCAATCTTTTTATGATTATACTCAGCTAAAATTTGCTATAATGTTGATTCTGCCGTAATCGTACCATCAAGCGTCAGTTCCCAAAGAACATTATAATCAAGTTCTTCGCCATTCTATGAGAGAGCAGTTAATACATCATTATATTTCTATTCGTTAAGATGAGAACCTGTCTAATCTGTATATGAAAACGTTTCTTTTAAACTGTTTTTTGCTGTTTCGGCAGAAACAGTAAGGTTATCATAAGATTCAATTAAATTATCAATATACGCCTGTGATGCCCTTGTGGCTTCCGGTGTGAGTGGACCTTTGTCTGCCTATACTTTTTTAAACTCTTTGATATATTCAGACAACTATTTAACCGCAGCGTTATTAATGCCTTCAAATGAAAAATCGTCCATACTTGGCATAGCATCTTGCAAATTTTTCATTTCTTCTGCTGTAAGTTTACCGTTTTCACGGTAAGACTCTAGTGCATTATTCAGTGATGATAAATTAGATTCATACTGTGATGCACTTTTGGAAAAATCTTCGTCATTGAGAATATCCGCAAGAGTACCGGTTCCGGCTTCTTCTTTAATCTAGGATAACTGGTTCAAATATTCTCTGAGGGATTCAATTGTATTGCCAACAAAATTAAAGTTTTGATTGTTCATCGCTGTCTGGGCAATTCTTTGTTCTTTTTGCGTTAAACTCTGTATGTCATCCCAAGATATCTTGCTTTTGCCTTGTTTATAGACATTTTTACCATTAGCATCTTGAGTTACCTCGCCTCCAAGTCTTTTGAATATGGCAGCTCGAGTGTCAGTAGCGTTCCAGTGGTAATCACCATTTTCATCCTCATATTTGTATTCAAGACCAACAAGAATTGTTTGCTTTATTTTATAATTTTCAGTTCCTTCGCCACCTGGGAAAATCGTATTTAACACACCATTAATCTGATCTCTCATTTCTTTATTGGTGGCGTCATCAAATTCAAAATTAAAAATTTTAGATAAAGCTTCTTTTGATACGTCTCCGTTGCTAACAGCTTGTTCTATCGGCGCAAGTATTCTATTTTTAATATCATCATCAAAACTTTCGCTATTAGAACCTAACTGTTCATATAATGTATCATAATCGATATTATATAACTAAGATAAAATACTATCCGTTAAATCTTCGCCGAGATGTAAAAAGTTAGGATCTGTCTTTAAAGTCGAAATTAAATTAGGAACAAATCCAGTCGCCCAATTTGCCGACTTCTAAACATTGGCAGACTTTATAGTATCTTGTGCTCTTTCTATATAACCATTAAGAATGTTCTGGTACCCGTCCATAGAACTAGATAACTAGTTTAAATCGTCCTATGTTAACTTAAATGTTATTTTTTCACCCTAATCTCCGTGGCTATAATAACCATAATCTACCCCAAGACTGCTCAGTACATTTTCTAGCGCGGATCTGGCCCCGGAACTTGTAGGAGCATCCCACACTTTTGACCCAGTAGAATTTATCTCTGCAATCTTATTCTGTATTTCTTGTACCTATGATATCTGTTTTTCCGCACCGGCAATTTCGTCGTCATAGTTTTTGTTTCCTTCAACGATTCCTTTAACTATACCAGGCATTTGTTTTTCAATTTCATTTGCTTTTATTTTATTCTGTGCTTCAATTAATTCATTTAATTTATCTGTTGCCTATTGAGCATTTTCCCCTAAGTCAACCAAAGACTATCCGCTATCTGTTACTCCTGTTTTTAAGGATGGAAATGTATCCGCGAGCTATTGATTGATTGCCAAAAACTCCTCATAATCTTCTGTTGAGAGTGAGAGATTTTTAATTTGATTTCCTCTCATATAAACACCGGAACGAAGTTCATTATAACGTTTTCTAGCGTTTTCGCCAACTTCATTAACAGCGGTCATTTCTTCTCTTGCTTTTCTAGCTTCTCCCTATGCCGCTAATCCTTTATTTATTTTGTTTTCTCTATAATGTGCTAGATAATTAATCCCTTCGATCCCTTTACCAATCGCAGCCGTAATAGCCATAGAAATTGCACCTGTTGCAAGACCGGAGATAGCAGTTAAACCAACGTCTTTAATGAATGAGGTAGCTATACCCTTAAATGTTGCTTTCTCATTAAGTGCCTTTTTAAAATCATCAACAAGCATACCTTTGCCGCCACGTTCTGCAATGCCGGCGATTATGTCTTGCGCTTCATCCTTAGCATTTGATAAACCGGTCTGCCTAACATCTCTTACTCCATCCCAGCCAAAAAGCTATCCGACGGTAGTAGCATTTCTATTTCCAGCTATTCTTTTATTAAGCCATTCAATTGCATCTTCCTTTGGTTGCGTGTTAAATAATGCGTTCTTAAGACTTTTAAAAAATCCCCCATTAGTAGAATCAAATCTAGTTTTCATATCCTTAAAGATATGTCCAAATTCCCAATCCCCCATACCGTTTTTACGGAATAATCCGTTTCCGGTAAACTGAAGAAATCCGCCGATTCCGGCTCCAAGAATTCCACTAAGGCCGCCGAATGCGTCTACTAACTACGTAACTACTTCAACGGCAGAAGTGCCGAGTTCAATGATATCTTTAAGCCATTCACTGTCAATTGTTACTGTTGCCAGTTGTTGTAAACTATTTTGAAGCTGTGCCATTTTTCCTTCTACAGAATCAAGATATGTGTTAAGCTCGTTTTGTGCCGATCCTTGTGAGTTCATTAAAGAGTCTTGATAGACATCTTTTAATAGCTGTGGATTTGATAATAGGCTACTTGCTGCTGCTGCACGCGTTTTTCCTCAATTATGTTAAACATGGTTCACAACACCATGTGATTCGTAATAAACGAATCTCTTACACTTTCATGCAAGTTCTGACCATTTCTTCACCCTCAGCATCATCTGTTAGGGGCATACCTTTTCGGCGTACCATAAGTTTGTACCCTACGATTATTCATAATCTGGTCGATGAACGTTCGCCAATATATATATCCAAAATATACATACAGGCGCTTCGATGCAAGAACAGCCAATCTTTATGTTATAAAACCATCATAATATATTTTCATTATTATTGTGGTATAAAGCTCTAAGGCATTACCTGCAATTAGATATGTTCTTTATATATATTTCTATATATTGTGGCAAGCCGTTTGCCACCGTTTCAAGTAATAGCGACTATCTATTAGTGCCCAGTTTCTTATCTTCCTCACCAATTTCCTTAAATACCTCAGCGATACCGAGCATACGTTCGTATGTTGTTTTGTAAGTACCGTCGTCATTCAGTATATCAAAACCTTTATATCCGTTTGATTGCACCTTTGTTGCGTCAAGAATCGTTTGTCGCAGTTTCGATTGTGTAGTAATTAAACCATCGATTTCTTCGCCGGCTTCTTGCATGTCTTCTACGGAAGTGCCGCTCAATCTCAGTGAGATTGTCTTAAGGGATTGGCCAACCGTGAGAGGATCTTGAAGGACGGCATTTGCAGCAGTAGTAAGAGCCACAGCTTCGTCAAATGAATCCGATCATGTTAAAGATAGTTCGCAACGCTATCTTAATTTATTGATAAACAATTATCAATCTTTATCTATCAATAAATTCTTTACCTTTCGGCAAAGTCCCGACTATTTCTTCACCCTCACCATTACGTGGAGGGGCATACCTTTTCCAATTCCATTTGCGATTGAATTGTACAATTAGTCTGTGAACGTTTATCTTCAATTAAAAAGATACTTCGCTGCGCGATCTACCAATTCTTATTTTTTAAGACTATCATAAACAATTGCTTGCTTATTGTAGTAATAAGACTCTAAGGTTTTACCCGCAATTAGATATGTTCTTATAATATATTTCTATATTATCGGGCAATTGTTTTTACCCGTTACTTGTAATGTACCAGCAGATTTCTGAAGTGACTCAGCTAACTCTGACGTACTGATTGCGTAGTTATTGCCTACGTAGTTTAACTTATCGATGATTTCCGATTTATCAAGATCTTTATACGCTTGGCTCATTGCAGTTAATGATTCAGTTGCAGCATTAATGTCTTGGAATTCCGACACATTAAGAAGTACAGTTGACAATTCCGCACTTTTTTGTGCCTACTCAAACGACTCGCCCAGTCTTAACCAATCCGCAGTACTTTCTTGAATTTGTTTAGACGTTGTCCCGACGCGATCGGCAGCCTCAAAGCTTCCGTGTTGTGCAAAATCTTTAAGAACACTAAGTGGCTCGTCAGACACTTTTCGCATTTCCGTGAGGGCAGTGTCAAGTTCTCTGACGATATTTACTCCTTGCTTGGCAATATTGATTACTTCATACAAATCCGCGTATGTAAGTAAATATCTCGCCATTCCCTTGAACGAACCTTTAAGAGTCTCACCAAATGATTTGCCGACATCTCCGGCTTCCGTAGCCTAGGTTTTTATCCGCTCAAATGCTGCGGCGATTTCATCAAGATTACCGGCGGACGCACCATTTATTGCGTCTTGAAGGTTTTGAATTTGTGGGAAGTATTCAGTGGCAGCGGAATTTTTATACATCCACTCTGACATACGGCGATTGAGAGTAGCAGCATCTTTTTCGTCGGCGGGAGAGTAATACCCTCCACTAGATCGTTGAACTACGTCATTCAATCTGCCTCTAAAAGATAATACCTAAGCCTAAATCTAGTCACGTCTATCGGGGGTGGCTTTTTCATATTCCCCAGATATTTTAACCAAATTTTCAAACTCTTCGTTTAAATCATGCAGAACGTTTACTCCATCTTCATTCCAGTTTCCATTGCCTAATTTTTGAAGAACTTCACCCATTTCCTCAAGGCTGTCGGTAAATGCAGACGTCTGCGCCTCATTCATAGTGTCATCAAATTGTTGTCTTAATTGTTTTAACGCATCCGATGCCTCACCTTGTGCGGTGACGAAAAGTCCAGTTTTATTTATCGCATTTTCATAAAAAGTTCCATATCTGTTTAAAAACGCCTATTCAGAATAATCCAACATCTATCCGTTTCTCTGCTTTTCATTAATTTGCGCATAACGCTCTGCATACTTAATAAGTGTTTGATATCCACGCTCAACATTTTCAAATTCATAATTCTCATTATCATTAAATGCGGACATCCCTGATTTTAAAACGTCCACATCTGCCATTTTTTGTCTATAAGTATCAAGAGCCGCATTAGGAACAGTCCCATCGTTTCTCTAATTCAATTTGTCAAGCGATTCATATGCTTTTTCTGCTTCCTCGCGATACTTTTCCATTGTTTTTATCGCCTGTTGTAGCTAATTGGCGCTTATCTCTCCAAGATTAAACATATCCTATGCATTAGAGGCTCGCTTTGCGGCATCATAGTATTGCTATATTTTACCGGCCTATTCACCGACATATTTAGATTCAGTAGCCTCCCATTCCTTTGCCAATCTGGCATCATGTGAGGCAATAGCTCTATCTAAATCATCTCTGGATTTATAAGAACCATCTTTCGAAGTTACCCATTTGTCTAAAGCAGAGTCTGTCTATTCCTATGTAATTTTCGATGCTTCCTTAAATTCATATATTTTTTCTATCGCTTCGTCCGCAGCTTCTGCTGTATCTTCCATCATTCTGACAATAGAACTTTTTACATTGTCCGGAATCACTTGCCCTTTTGCCTCATCTGTCAACATTTTATTATACGTATCTCTAGCTTCAATTGCCCTTTTTATTATATTAATTTGCTCTTCATATTCATCCTTATTCTTTTTATTCACTGCAGCTGTTTTTTTATCCTAGGATTGTGCGGAGCCATTTTGAGCAGCTTCCCACGCTTTTATCCCTTCTTGATATTGCTCATCTGTAATATCATCTTTTATAGCCTCTAATTCACGCTTCGCGTCAGCAGCTTCTTGATATGCTTTTGTTAATCTAGAAACGGCCTCAGCCCATTCTTGTGTTTGTTTAATTTCAGGATTAGACTCGGCTTTTGCCTCTAGCTCATTCATTTTAGTTCTAGCGTTAAATAATTCTTTAAATTTATCAGTTTGTTCTTTATAAAAATCACTAATCGTTTTATTTCGTTTTTTATTATCATCAGCTTGTGCCTTACCCTATGCCTCATAACGCTTACGCCCCATATTATATTCAGTGTTACGCGCTTTTTGATATTGCTATTCTTCCATAGCGATTGCCATAGCATCTGATTTTTGACCTTCATATTCAGCATTTACATCCTTAAAACGTTGTTGAATAGATCTTAATTTATTATTAAATTCCTCTAGGTCTTTGGATTTAAGATTGGAGCCGATATTTTTTTCAAGATCACTCAATTCTTTTTCTAAATCTGAGGTATCTACATTAGACTTCTACATCTTACGCATGGTATTATGTATATCAGTAGTTAATTTATCTTTGGCAGCTGTTATGCTATATGGATTAAACTGAGTGTTTGCCTTTTGATTTTTTATAGCCTACTGCGCCGTTATTTTATATTCATTAATCGCAGCCCCTAGCTGTTCCTTTACTGTTTTCGGCATTTCTTGCCCAGCGTATTTATCAAAGAAATCTTCGAATATTTTATTATACAAATTAGTAAGCTTTGTATCGTCCTCACTTGAAAAAGTTACTCCCGCATTATCTATATATTTCGCTTTTATATTTTTAAGATTGCCCTTTTGCCTAGCAATAAGAGCATCGGTATTTTCAATGGATTTATTTCGCTTTTCGTTTTGTCTAAATTCTATTTCTTCATTTCTCTATTGTAACTTCGCCTAAACAATATCCGCAGACTCCTTTGCCCTTCTCTCGAAATCTTTTTTCTAATCTTGTCCAGGTTTATTATCAGCGCTATCGTAATATCCATATAATTCATCGGTCATTCTCTGAAGCATATCATAGTATAATCCAAGTTCGTTTTGCATTGCGTCGGTGTTTTTACCTTGTTTTTCGGCATTTTTAATATTATTATCCAGCGTAAGCACTTTGTTTTGCATGCTTATTACTTGTTTTTCAAGGCTTTCATAAGTATTGTCTGTTTTAACCGATTCAAACTCATTACCATCCTCATCGCGTATAATTCTAGTGGTTGCCTTTTCTCCATAGCCTAATCGCATAGTATAGGACGTTCTTTCGCCGTTTACTTTTGTTTCCCCAATATACGTACCTTTTCGATTATCAGAAGTATCACCTTGCTGAGTTACCTCAGATATAGCATCTGAATTTCTCTCAGCAGCTTTACCTTCATTATCAAGGCCTTTTGTCGCTTTCTTTGTGGCGTCAGCCGTCTTTTCACCAGATTCAGCAACTTTTCGGTTAGCCTCTTCAAATTTCTTCTTTTTTATCTCCGAAACCTCGGCAGCGTCACCCTCATTTTTTATTTCCTTAGTGGCGTCCCGAAGCGGTTTAGCTCCATCAGTTGTGTTTTTCGTAATTTTTACCGAAGACTCAGATAATAATTCATTTAAATGTTGTTGATCATCAACTGATTTTTTAATATAACTTAGAAAATCATCTTTGCTAGATGGTGGATTAGATAAATATTCGTAAAGCTATGACAATGCACCCTATGTATTAGTAGAAGTATCAAAGATGTGTCCAAAAGACTCATTTATCTCTTCCAAAAATGATATCGCATCTGAACCTTTTTTAGTTGATAAAGTACCAATACCAATAGTTCCAAGAATGTTGTTCCAGTCATCACCAAATTCTTCTCGGTCACTTTTAGAGATTCGTATTTTATTAGATGATACAAAACTTCTAATTTGTTTCCATAAATTCATATCGCCATATGATTCAATTACTCCGCTATCCCTAGAAAGAATATCAAACAGATTATCATAAGTTGGTGTTTCACCGTTTGCGGTTTCAACCAAAAGATTTCGAACTTCATTTTTTAATTGTCCAAATATTTTAGTGGACTTCACACCGAATTCATCACGAATGGCAGACGCTACCCTAGTTGTTTCTTTTTCTAAGTTTTGTTCATCAATTATAATATCGTCTATAGGCGACTCACTGGGTATACTTTTATCCCACATATTAGATATTTCATTAAAAGTATATCCAAGTTCTTTTGCTTTAGAATTAAATTGATCTATCGCGTCTGTAAACGGAAGATTTTTTTCTGTAACCTAAAATTCCAAGTCGTCTACTATAGACTACAAACTTTTTGGAGCCAACTTGGTCATATTTTCAAATTTCTAATGCGGCAAAATATCCTCGCCATTTTGTGAAATCTTCTTCCAGGATCCAGATATTTCATCAAAAGCATATCCAACTGACTCGGCAAATTTTCTAACGGCCTCTTCACCTTTAATAGACTCCTTGGTTATTTGATCTAAGAAAGCACCATATCCGTCCGGAAGTTCATCCTCCGCCATTCCCATAGCATCTAAAATAGGCTATGTTCCCTCTGTGAATTTCAATATTTCACCATTTACACGACCATTTCTTTCACGTTCGGCTACAAGTTCTTCCTATCTTTGAGCTATATGAGATTTAAACTCATCCATTGCCGCATCATATTCTTTTTGCCCAGTAGCAACGTCGGCTATTAGCTGATTTACAAAATCTTGATTTGCATCAGAATATCCCTCTATGGAGCGGATATCTTTTCCAAATGTTCGACGTCTGTCGTCTGGGACGGCAACTGGTGAAACTGGAGCCCCATCAGAATCTCCAGCTTTATGATTTTCATCATCTATAGCATCGGCTGCCTCTTCAATCTTTTCTGCCGTTTCTTTCCCAGATTCAGCAACTTTTTCTTTATTTACTTTCGCGAATTCTTCTTTATATGGGATTGCCTCTTTGGCGGACTCGCCCTCGGTTTTTATTGCGTTTGCACCTTCGCGGAGAGAAGATAAGTCAATAGAAGATATGGTAGACTGAAATGTTGTGATAGATTTATTTAACTCATCAAAATTACCGGCAATGCTTTCCCAATTAATATTTGATAATATAGAATCGTTACCACCTAAACTAAAAGCGTTCTATATAGCCTCTCCCATTTTTTCGGCGTTCTCAGCAACTTTCTGCATTGTTTCGTTAAGTTGCTCAAGAAATGATGGCGCTTTTGCGTCTTTCGGAAGAAGCCCCTTTGACATTACATTATGCAAATTGCCTATTGCATCTGTAAATAATTGGATTTGTTGTGTGTATTCTTTTACGGAATCGGATTGCCCAATTTCATCATCAGCTTTTATTCTGGTCTAACTCAACGTTTCAAGTAACTGGTCTTTTAACTTCTGTTTATCTTCAGGAGACTTTGTAATTTCTGCCTTTTCACGAATTCTTTTACTTATATATTTGAAATCCGTTGCCGGAAAATTTGATTCCAACATTTGATCCCAAAATGAGTTTTCCCCTTTTCCGACACTTTCAGCGGTTCTCTATATAGAAGAGATGAATGCCATTATTTGTTTAATCTGGGTCTTTGAATCTGGTAATAGTTTAATTCTATCTGGATTAAACTATTCAACGAATTCCTAAACATTAGGGAACGCTTCCAAAAACCCGGAACTTCTTGGTGACTATGCCATAATATTTGCTAAAAGCTATATATCACTAACATCTCCACCAAGCATACCTTCATCTTTTAATGATAATTTATATTTGTTTACGACGTCTAATATATTTTTATATGCTGCCTAATATCTTTCAGCCTAATTTAACCATTCTGTTTCTATATTTGCCTCAATTGCTGCGTCCGCTACATCGTCTTTAACATGCACATTAAACTATTGTTCTTTTCTTGATGTGGCTCTCGAAAAATCCCACATTTCTCTATTAAGTTGCAATAATGATTTCTGATTATTTCTAGCTTTTTGGTTAGTACCTTCTCCAAATCTACCTATAGCATCAGATACCTAATTAACCACAGATAACAAAGACTAAAACTAACTAATTAACGGTTCTATTCCAGCGTCTGTATCTATTTGACCAAATGCAGAACTAATATTTGTTATTTCCGTATTTAAATTTTCTAGTGTATTAATCAACTATTGAATATTTTCCGTATTCCAAGACGTAGAATCACCACTTGTAGCATGAATTTCTGAAGACATTTTTTCTTTTTTTTTATTAATATTTTCTATATGTTCCTCGGTATCATTTAAAGCCTATTCCGTTTCATCTATATTTGGCATTTTTATTTTTGAAAAATCAAAATCATTAATAGCCTATTTAATATCATTAAGTGCATTTTTAAGTTCATTTAATGCGTTTGTTGCGGAAGTTATTTGTCCCTCATCAATTTTAAATGTTAGTCCATTACCATCTTCTCCGAGAGCATCTAGGGACTACGAGACTTTATCTATAATATTTTGAAATTTCTAAAACGTTCCGTCATCTTGAAATGCTTTCTTAATTTTGCCAATAGAATCGGCTACGCCGGATTCGGTCTCATCTTCAACTCTATCAGCCATCTGTTTGGATGCCTCTAACTCCCTCTCAAGTTCTGCTCGCTGCTATTTTAATGACTTAACCTAGGACTTATTTATTTCATCTGGATTTCTTCCAAGATTCTATAAATTTTTATTTCTAACATCAACCAGTCTAGCCTATATGTCTTTATAGTTTTCAAACACGCCGGAATCTTTAATTATTCTGTTATCGGGGTTTAGAGCAGTTCTTAATTTTTTAGTAATATCAAATATTATTTGAGAAAAATCTTTATCGTCAAACCCTATTAACTAACTCAAGTCTCCGCCTTGACCCAAATATTTAAATAAATTATCAATATAACCACGCAAATCACTTGCATTTTCCTTAGAAAATAGCCCGTCCAATTGAACATTTGATGTAGCAAGCTATTGTATCTTTCTATATCCTTGACTATTAGAATCAAGTAAATCTCTTTGTATTTTCCTAAAATTATTTTTTGCCTAGTTAGCATTTTTAATTTGTTGATTTATGTTATCAATATCAAAACCGATTACTTCCTCTGGTCTAACAGTTGTTTTTCCGGCTATCTGATTAACGGTTCTTCCAACATTTTCTAAATTGCTCTATACTTCTCGAAGAGAATTGCTAAGTTCGTCCATCCCTGCAACATTTAAACCAAATAAATCTTCGCCGTTCTATCCTTTATACATCTTTGTTACATTTTTAATCGCGGATTCAATGTCCTTAATTGAGTCTAATATTTTTGATGTATCTATATCTGCATTAAATTTAATTGGTTTTTTAGCTCTTCTTTCCAATTCGTCTATTTTTTTAGTGCCACTATCATCAACTTCAACTTTCAACGGCACAATCACGGTTTCAGTTTCTTTCATTATTACTCACCCCCTTATAAAATTCCATTTATATATTCAACAATTAAATCACTAATAGGCGTAGATGTTGGTACATTTGCAAATGACCATCCACCAGCACCATTGGGTCTCGGTCCACCATGAACACCATAATTAACGGCTTTATCAAACGCATGTCCAGAATCACCTGGGTAAGTTGTACCCCATGGCGCCTCCCAAGAATTTACTCCCACCGTCCCAGAAGTAAAAGTATATACCAAATCACATCCTTCTATCCCGTGCCATCTTTCTTCCGGCTCTACTTCTGCAAAACTATCAAAACCAAAAACACGATCATAACTACCTGGACCACCAGAACCGTACCATTCTGCCACGGCACCGCCAATAGCAGCAGGGATTTCTTCTTTTATTTTGTTTACCTATTCTTCGAGCGCAAGTTTTATTATCTAATCCGGTATAATATTTTTATTCATAAATTGCACACCTACCTTAACGGTATATAATTATACCGCTCATGTTATTATCAATTAAACGTGTTATCTAATATTGCATTCAATTTATCTAAATCTATTTTTTCAAAAATAGGATATAGTGTAGCTCCGATTAATTCCCCAAATCTTTCAACTTGTTTATTTATATAACTATGCGGCTCATATTCATTTGTTATCATGTCATTACACTTCATATTAAGAATAATTTTGAACTCATTTAAATCTTTTTCATCAATCATAGACACAATATCATCAAGTGCCATAGATGCATCTAATTTATTATATTCATTAAGCCCATCCTTAAAATTTATATCAATATCCGTATACATATCTACAATACTTAAAAATGTAAACATATGTTTTGCAGTAGAATTAACTTTAAAATTCCTATTCTCATCATAATAAGAATTATTAATAATTATCTGAGATCGAACATCTTTTTCCTCAAGAGGGATATAAGATTTTACAATATGCTCTTTAACAAATACAATGCGCTTATCCGTTTCTTTACAATTATCATATAATTCCATAAATTCATCAAATTTCATAATATTTCTCCTTACAATCATCTACAGTAGTTACCGTAATTTCTGTGTGCGGATTTTCTTTGTCATAGCCGATTATTTGAAAAAAAGAATTAAGATTTAAGCAGTTGGATTTATCTTCGACAATATTATTATTCTTATGTTTTTTACTAAATTCCCAGTTGTCTATCCAACCGTAAATATCCTAAATGGAGTAATACAATTTTTCATCTATAATAATTAGTTTAGAATTTTCAACTGGATATTGTTTTGAAAACAATTCTAATCTCAATTTAGATTTTTCATCCATCCATCCTTTAATTTCCAACCATAAATCATAATCGGGCAAATAAAAATCTGGCTAATAACTCGCAATACCTTTGATATTTTCATTAAAGAAAAAACGCTTATATTCATACTTCCACTAAATATTTAAACAATTTAAAACTCTGGCAATATTAGCCTCCCAAGAACTTCTAAAATATTGATTTAAGTCCTCACGTTTTCCACCTCTACATCTTGAATACGCATTTTCCGTTGTTCCATAACCTCTAGACTTTGCTCTTGTCTATACAGCCTTCATAGCTATGTTATGTTTCTCTTCATACGACATATTCGCAAATAATTGCTAATGAGTTTCGGACATCTTCTTTTTTGTTTCTTTATTATGATGTTTTCCAAGCATACCTCTAGAATGTCCGTTTTCTTTTTGATAATTCTAAGTAGCTAGTGACAATTTTTGTCTTACCTCATTTTGAAATCTCTCAGATTTGTGATATAAATCAACACCATTTTTCACTTTTTCAATAAACTCATCGGTTGCCTTTCTATTGCCATCTGTTAACCCAGCCTCTCTAGCAACACGTTGTATAGATATAATTGGTCTATTTATTTTTCTTGATAGAGTCTCAAGATTTAAATATTCGCCAGTATGGTCATTATAATAATCAATTATAATCTGTTTCTCGTTTTCCGTTATTGGTTTGGGAGCAAGCCAGTTTAATCCTAGTTTGGTTTTCATCCCTCTAATACTACCAGATGACCTATTTAAAACTTCACTAATCTCCTAAACAGTTTTCCCCTAACTATATAATTTTACTAGTTTATCCTTTTCCTCATCTGTCCACTTTTTATCCATAAAAAACTCCTCTTAAAAATTATATTTCTTTAATATAAAATTCGGTTCTTGGATTATCTTTGTCATATCCACCAGTTATTGTAAGTTTTGTAAGATTAAGATAATTATCATCAATAATCATTTTGGATTCAGTAAACGCATCCATAAGCAGTTTAACCCCTCCAACGCAATTGTCTAAATCAAATCTTCTTCTCGTTGGCATATAAACTTTTACCTCAAGCTCGAACATATCTAAGCATAAATTTTCATATTCATAACGGTTTACTAACCACATTCCAAATTCTTTATATTTAGCTTTTAACGCGGCAATTTGAACCCTTTGTAAAATCAAAATCTGATTAAGAGTTGGCATTATAGGTCTATCAATAGGATTTTTTTTCGCCCTAGGATGGCATTTGAAATAATACTTGTTATATTCGTCAACCAACTATTGGTCTATTATTATTTTGTATTCCATTCAGTTTTCTCCTATCAAACGGTCATAGAAAGCATTATATTGGCAATATCTCGCACACAATCTTTGCGACCAATATCTTTAACTATAGCTATGGCTAAATATGTTTCCCAATAATCAACAAAATGTTCGTCATCTTCAGTAACATCATCGCATCCCCAACGTCGCACTACTTCATTAAACTTTTCACAAAATTCCAATATATTTTTACATTCTTCCATAAACCGCCTCATTGTATTCCAAACATCTCATTTATTTTATCTTCGGTTTCATCCTTAAAATAGCCGGAAGTGGTAGTCAAATCAGAATGATGAGCAAATGCCTGGATTTGATCTAACTCAAATACCTTATTATTGCCATTTTCATCTTTAAGCCGGTCATCCCAACCTTTTTTCAACGCTTGGAGTCGGGAATGGCGACAACTATGAGGAAAAATATTTACTTCCTCTCCGCGAACTTCAGATAATATTTTACTAATACTAACAATCCTGTCATAAAGAGCTCCACAGTCAACTTCAGAAGCCGTTTCCCCATGTCCCTTAATCCACAAGGAATCTATTCCGTCATCTCCGCGCCATTCCAAATATTGCCTAATTAATTCCCTGGTGTCATTTAAATAAATAAGAGGAAACTGCTTTCCTCGCTTTCCTCTGACTATATTGGTTTTATTGCCTTCAAGAAGACCGTCTTTTTTAACTTGATAAACCTCATTGCGTCTCGCTCCAGAATCATACATCAATGACCACAACACAGCATCTTGCAGTCTACCACGTTCAAGAAGAATATCTCGTGTTTTTACAAACTCTTCATATGTAAAGAAGAAATCATCATCATTGGTTTTGACCTTTTCATTCGGAACTCCGCGAACCTTTTTACTATAATTGATTTCATAATCATAATCGTCATCTTCTTCGCAAAAAGTCAACATTGAGTTAATAGAAGAGTGGAGACGATTGCATCTTGCCGGCGACATTCCGGAATCGTCAAACCATATATTTAAACGTCTAAAATCTTTCTTTGTCATCTCAAGCACTGATTTATTATCAAAGTCCTCTAATATTTTAATAAATATTAATTTCAAATCATATCTGTAAGCATTAATGGTGTTAGGACTTTTTTTCTGCTGGCGAAGTTCCGTAAGGAAGTCTTCCATAATGGCTTTATTTTCTGGATTAACCTTGGCCCATTTTTCATCGGTATATATTCTATTATAAACTCCTCGGCTTCTAGCCATTTAATTATCACCTCCATAATTAGAATACATAATTACATTCCTACCATATTTAATTTCTGTACTGTATTCTAATTCTCCATTTTTTAATACTAAATCCCAGTCAATATTATTTTTCCTAAACTGTTCAATCTTAATTCTTAGGTCAATACTAGGATTATCAAGAATCTAATCCACATTGTTTTTTGTCAAATCACAAGGAAACAGAATATAATATATTAGTCCTCCACTACTTAATAAATGTTCTTTATATTTCAATTTCAATCTATACTTTTCTCTAGAATCGCTTTTATCAATAGGTTTATCCATATAATAATAATCTTTATATGCTTCTATTATTCCGGGAATTTCAATATAAATCGTTTTCCCATGATATTTAATAACATAATCACAATTCATATTCCCGCTATAGCTATCTATAAAATCAGAATATTTTACATCTCTAAAGTAATCTATTCCAAAAACTAATCCGCGAGACCTTAAGTACATAGATAATAAATATTCAAACTAACTTGTAGTTATCTCTCCATCATCAAACGAATATAATGTCCCTCTCCCTGCTATTCCAATTTCAAATCCATTATTTTTAATATATTCACCAAGTGTCTGATTATAATATTTTCTGCATGAATTTTGTAAACATGCTATAGACGGAATGTTATCCAAAGAAGAAATAAATTTATCCGTAATATAAGGAATATTTTTCTACATAGCAACACTAAAAACATACTACATCGCTTTATTAAAACCTTCTATGTCCAAAGCCTTGGACATCATATCTTCTTGTATGATTTCCAATCCAATTTCTTCCTTCATTTTATTAAGAGAACCCCATACTTTATTTATATATCTTATTGATGGGACTAATGCCCCTAGATCCCTAAAGTCATCATAATACAAAGGTCTGCCTAATTCTTTTCTGTATTTTTTTATTCTTTCAATTGCTTCCTCTTTTGGCATTTTCATTGTAAACAATCCAGACCAATTTACAAAATCAGACCAACTTTTTACATTTGAATCCGGGCAATGCTTTACGAACCATCTAGCATCAGGCAAATCATAAAATCTAAGTTTAGCATGTGAGATGTGTCTACGATTATTAATACTTTTTAATATAAAATCGTTCACATATAAATCATATTTGTTTAAATCAAATTTACGTGGAGACATTTTTTTCTTTTCCATATTTATCATTCCTTTCAACAATGATTATCCTTTCACAAATAAAAGCGCAGAAGAGCAGTGAAAGGTTCTGCTCCCACTAGGTTAATTACTCCTAATGTTTCTGCGCAGATAATAAAAAATACCTATGACAGTATTATTTATTCAGTGGGAAGAATCTGTTTGATTAATTCCGGCGTTGTTATATTGTTATATACTGTTTTACGTCCTATAACAGATCACTCCCTTCTCATAAAATTTAACTTTCATCAACCAAATAATATTCTATGGTTAATGGTATTACCACAAATTCCGTATTAGTTTGGAAATCTTCCATATAATGCGTTTTGCGCCGCCCAGTGGCCACCAGTGCGTTTGCTAGTGGCCACCCGGCGTTGCCAGTGGCCGGGGTTAATCAGCCACTTTTCGTTCAATCATAACGATGTAGTGTTTCGTCACCCGCTTGAGCAACGAGTTGGATGATACCTCATCCTCCATCAGCATGGAGGGCCATGCCTTTGGCTCGCGCTGCGAGCAGATAATACAGCTCCTTGACAATTCATTCCGTTTTTCCAGGATGTCATACAGAGCCTTGACTTCATCATCCTCTGTGATTGGGTGCAGAAGAAAGTCGTCCAGGATCACAAGATCAAGGTTAATGATCGCCTTTACCTTCTTCTGATACTGCTTGAATTCGATTTTTCTGGCCGCGGCAAGCTCACTTACGAGTTCATCGCAATGATAGTAACCTACACGATATTCCCGGCATGCTTCGGCACCAAGCGCTCTCGCAAGATAGGTCTTTCCGCTATCAGAAGCCCCGAAGATACAAAGGTTCATGCCTTCCCGTACAAAATCCAACGACGAAAGCGTATGGACGATATCCAACGGTTGGTACTGGCGCTCTTTGGAATCAACACACTGGTCAAGACAGCTGTCACTTCCTTTCAGTTTTGCCTTCTTCAGACGCGATGTATAGCGGTTTGTAATCGTTACGATATATTCGGCGTGAATGATAGTACTGATCAACTCCAGACGTCCTGTATTAACAAAGGCCGGCTGCTTATAAAGTGTTTCAAGCTCTGCGGCCATATGCGGCAGTTTCAGTTCATCCAGCTCCTCCAGGATTGACTTCAGCTCCTTTGCTCCTGTATTCATTGCTGCGCCTCCTTTCCGGACTGATCCGCGAGGGTACGGCTGCGATTCAGCAGTTTTTCCATGTCGGAGTAACTGCTGTCCATGATGTAGGAGCCTTCGTTCCGCTTTTTATTCTTATCGGTGTTGTAACCTTCAGAGCCAAGTTCTTCGGCTACCGCGCCAATGGTGGTTTTGATATAGGTGTAGGTCGTCCTCTCAGCAGCGAGAGCGCGCCTGCAACATTCCTCCAGGGCAGAGCGGCTGTACTTCTTTGTGAAGCCAAGAACGCCCACACAGAGCCTGTAGGTCTGAACTTCCAGCTTCCGGCTCTTCAGGATCCGCTTAATTACTTCCGTAGTGTTGCTGCCAACTGTGGATGCTTTCCGGATAAAGTAGGTGCTGTTCCATTCCGAAAAATCCTCGTAGTTTTTCGGCAGACGGCTGGAGTCTGTTTTCCATTCGCCTCTGTAGGTTGCCCGTGGCCATTCGATAATCAGTTCGCCTTCGAGACTGAAGATCTTGACAACGGAGGCAGTTGCACGAATGATGACTTTTTTGTGCAGATACGCTTTGTCTACGCTATAATAAGCATTGTCAAAGCGGATGTGGAAGTCGCTTGACACCTTTGCCGTGGCCCTCTCCATGTAATGGTACTGCGTGGAGGGGAGCGGCATCAGCTCTTCCTTTTCTTCTGCCCAATAGTAGGAGCGGCAATGCTCCTTCTTCTTAAACGGAGCGTCATTCAGCTCATCCAGCTTCTCCCAGAGGTCTTCATTGAACTGCTCAAGCGAGAAATATCTGCGTTCTTCCAGTTCATGGAAGAACCCTTTCTCGAGAATGCCAACCGCGTTTTCCACAGAAGATTTGAAACGGGGTTTCCGGACCTTGGCGGGAAGAATCACGGTGTGGTTGTGCTCCGCCCATTCTGCGTAGTCCTGATTCAGTTCCGGCTGTATCCAGTCCTTGTTTGCGATCACGGCCTGTTTGCAGTTATCGCAAACGACGATAGCGGGAACGCCGCCAAAAGCCTTCAACGCGTTGTTATTGACCTCGATCCACTGCATCTCCTTTGTGGATTCCATACCCTCAGCGTAGATGTACTGGGAATACGGAAGGATAGCAACAAATACGACGATCGGTGTGATCTCGCCGGTAAGACGGTTGATCAGATCAAATGTCTTGCCTGCAAAGTCGACTTCCATCGTCTGGGCGATCACGGCTGTAAAGTGTGCTGTTTCGTAGTTTTCCTCGCACCACTTGCCGAAGAGCTCACAGAACTGCCGGTACTGGTATGGTTTCTTCTCCTCGGCATTGCAGCGCTTGACATACCGGTCCCAGCACACCTGAAGCGTCATGTTCTTTCTTTCGTTCATGAGCTTCAGAACCTTCGGGTAGTCGGGGTACTCGTAGCTTTCATCTCGACCGCCTTCGCCCGGCACTTTGCCATACACCTTCATGGCAATTCCGGCGTTTGTGATCCCGGGCGGGAGTGGGAAGTCCAGATCTTCGCACTTTTCGAATGCGTGGATAAACTTCTGTATCCCGGATTTGCTCATACCGGTTTGCCGGCTGATTTCTCTCACCGACAACTTGATCACGAAGTATTTGTTGAGAATGTCTCTGTAGTCTAGCATAGGCTACCTCCTAATAAGAATCTCCATCGCTATAGGTGGGCGTTCTCATTATAGGAGATAACGGTATTCAAAACTCAATAAACCCGGCCACTCGCTCCGCTCCGTGGCCACTTACGGCCGCATAAGCGGCCACTGGGATCCGCCGTATGCAATATAATTCATAAGCACTATATCTGCGATATCTTTATCATATGTTTTAGTAGCCAATTCAATATTAGTTACAATTTCCCATTTATGGTCATGTAATGAACGTAGATATACAGTTTTTCCTTCTGCATCAATGGAGGCTATTACATATTTATTTATAGTTTTTTCCAATTGCTTTCTCATAATATTTATTTCCTTTTAATTCCTTTATTATTTATTAGTTTTAAATTATCAATAACATAGTCAATGTCTGATTGTGTCGTTTCATAATCTAGTGAAAATCGAATAGAAGCGTTTGCATCATCATCCGATAAACCGATCGCTTTCAGCACGTATGACGGTTCATCGGAATCTGAATTACATGCGGATCCGGTAGAAACATAAATTCCACTCATATCTAACATTCGCAGTATCTGTTCTCCTCGACATCCCTTAAAACACACATTTAAATTTCCCGGTAATCGATTATTAAAATCTCCATTAATAACTACGTTGTCGAATTCCTCTAAAAGCTTATTAGCAAAATAATTCCTTAAATAAAGAATGTTTGCCGTATCTTTTGAATTATTTAAATTCACAATTATATCAGCAATGCAACCAAAACCAACAATTGCCGGCACATTTTCAGTGCCAGAACGCTTGCCAAATTCTTGTCCTCCACCATAAATAAGTGGTGATATATCTATCCCGTTTTTCACATATAGGAATCCTATTCCTTTCGGACCATGAACTTTATGAGCACTTACACTCATCATGTCAATATTAAGTTTATTTACATCAATGGGAATATGACCATATGCCTGAACCGCGTCGGTGTGGAAGATTATATTATTTTGATGAGCAATTTCTCCAATTTCTCTTATTGGCTGAATAGTACCGATTTCATTATTGGCACTCATTATAGATATTAGTTTTGTGTTAGGAGTTATGGCATTTTCTACATCTTTAGGATTGACTATTCCACCATTATCAACCCCTATATATGTTACGTTAACACCTTTTTTCTCAAGTGCCCAGCACTTATTTAAAATAGCATGATGCTCTATTACACTAGTTATTAAATGATCGCCAGGTTCGAGAATACTCAATGCCCAGTTATCACTTTCTGTACCCCCGAACGTAAAATATATTTCTTCGGGAAAACAACTAATTGTTTTTGATAAATTCTCCCTAGAAACATTTACAAGTTCTTTAGCTGCATTTCCGACCATATGAGTAGAAGAGGGATTACCATAATATCTAGAATATACACTGTACATTTCCTCTATTACTCCTTGATATGGTTTTGTTGTAGCCGCGTTATCTAAATATACTTCTCGCATAGTATTCTCCTTACGTAAGTTCATGCTTACACCATAAATCAAAATATTTCTTGCTCTGCTCCCGATTAAAAATAAAACATAATATCGGGTCTCCTGTGTTAAAATCCACGCTTATATACAAATCAAGAAGTTCACATCCATGTTTTAAATATAAAGTGGCTTGTCTTACATTAACTATGCGGACGCCGTCCTATGGATAATAATCTTTTCCCGTTATATCTGAATGAATATCATTAATGTCTCTCATACCTTTTATTCCTTCCTTAAAAAATCGTAAAAAAAGGGGACAACCACAAAACGAATGTGTAGTCGTCCCCTAATATGTGATCCGGTCATGCCGGTTCACTCCGTATCTTATAATCACATTCACTAATTTATTTTGCCGCAAATTTTGGCTTAATCTTCTTATTCTGATAACTCTTATTTTGGTTATCATTCAGAGGTTTATTATCTTCAATAGTCTTATCGCCATCCGAAGATATCTCAGCTTCTTCATGTTTCACATCTGAGACTTCGGGATTAACTTCCGGTGTCTCATTTTTTAACGCTGACATAATTGCCTTGGCATTAGTAGTATCAATCTGCTGAAGCTGATTAATCGCGTCTTTCACCCAATCCGGAAGCTTCTCAACATACTCTTTATCAAGCGTAAGTTCGCTAAGTCTAGCAGCTTCAATTTCCGGCTTAAGCCAATGATTTAAAAATCCAGCAGTAATATTGTAAATCTCTTTACATCTTTCAGAACAATATGCGTCCATCCAACGCGGTAATCTATCAAAGTCTGAGCAATTAGGGCAATACTGATATGTCGAAGAGCAAATAGTACACTGCCTTTCAAATTTCTTTTTTGCCATTGTCGTTTCCTCCTTAGTAATCATAATTTTTCACTATATATAAAACGGATTATAAATACCGTATTCTTTTCAATATTAAATAAAATAACGAATGTATGATTTAGTGCTTGATAATTAATTTAAAATGTTTTTTGAATAGAGCCGCCGGATTTGACCCCGGCGACCCCAGATTATTTATAAATAATAAATTATTCGTCTTCCTCGTCATCTTCAACAACATAGATGCTATAAAGTCTCTTATCAGCGTCGCAGTAAGAAACCTGAAGCTGTCCATTAAAGTCGATAGTTTGGTTGTCGGAACTCAGTGACACTTCGCTTTCCGGCGATACCTGGAAGGACGGAATGTCGATATATGCTGCACGAAGTGTATCTGCGGAGCAAGGATCGACACAAAGAACCTTGAGAATAAGACGGATAGTTCCCGGGAACTTATCAGCTTTATTAATCATCTCAACAGCACCAGCTGTTGCGGCTGTGCCGTCAAGTTCACGATCATAACGAATCATGTACTGAGTATAATCGTTGCTAAGCGGAAGAGTAAGAACTCCCGTCCCATCATCATAAGTAAACGTAGAAGCTGTAGCACTACCACCAGTCTGGAATGCAGTACCAAGAGTACCGTTGTTCTCCATGCCATATACCTTCGGAGTGCCGGTTACATATTTAAGAGTAACTGTCGGACCATTAGATGCCTTAGCAATTGTGATACCAGGTGCGGTAATTTTATGATTTGCAGTAGCCTCAATTTTACCGGAACCCGCTTCAGAACCAAGAATATTAAGATTAATGAAAGCGTTAGTTGCGGTAAACTCACCAGTTTTTGCTCTCCAGAAACGTTTCACGAGGTTGCCGTCTTTATCGGTAACATCATTAGATTCTGCGGTAATATTAAGAGTAGCTTCCTAAAGCTAGGTGAGTGTATAGAGAACGTTGCCGTCAAAGTCTTCAGCAGTTGCGACCTGGATACGGTCAATAATCAAATCCTAGTTTTCTTAAAAAGAAAAATGTTCACATGGGGTCGCTAGTCCCATGTAGTTCTCAAATGAACTTCTTATTGTTTCCAATAAGTACAGACTATATCTTATTCTACAGCATTACCTGTTTAGACCTAACCATTTCGAGAGTCAATAGCTTACTCCCTACTTTCTCTTATGAGAAATAGTCGTTGAACCTTACCTTACGGTCTTGGCTGCTGATTGCCCATTGTTAACGGTACTTAGGATTTAACCATATACCATATAGTAATTTTTTTCTACTTTCGTAGCTCTCACGTATATATCTATTAGATATTGCGTTGTAGCTTCACTATCTTTAGGGGTTCCCAGCAATTAGATTAGTTATTATAATTATGACATATACATATTTCTATATATGCTGACTAGATTATTAATCAAGCTTGAATGCCATAATACATTTCTCCTTTCATAATATTTTTTATCATTTTATTGTATTAACCGATTATTTCGGGTTATACCAAGTTATTTATTATCACTATTTAAATCTCTCATAAAATTAAATGATTCCTTTGGAACTTTAGACATGTCCGCAAATCCACTCATACTACCGGCTAACAGCGCCCGTGTATTTTCATAGATTTGTAAACGCTGCACAGAATCCATAAACACAACATAGTTAATATCCTTAAGCTACTCAAGATTGTACTTAAACCCGGGATGATTAATGCATGCAGAAACTAACGGCAACAATGCGGAAGTAGGAGCATCCCCATCTTTTTTTTGACGAGCCAAATTCTGCTCATCCTCCCAAATAATTGCCTCCTTCGTCGCTTTACCTTTGGCTTTTTCAACCTTAGGATGAATGTTGAAAGCAGTGCGATAATACTCTGAAATTGTAGTATAATCCTCTTCGCTAATTTCTATATCATCTGCGGCATCATAAAGAGTTACTACCTATGAATCAACCAGATTACCATCTTCATCCTCTTGCTAAACATTTTTGGCATATAAGTCGAATTTCTCCCAGTCTATGTCTCCAAATAATAATTTTGTAACCTCAGGAGTTTGACCTTTATACAACATAAGGAATAACTGATAATCTGTTATTTTATTCCAATCAACGCCAGCATTCCAAAGTTGAAGCCGATATGTCGTTGGATTACTGACCCATATATTTAGCGAACTGTAAAATGAAATGTCCGCATCAGGCAAATAAAGGATGTCACCAATTGTCGGAATATATAGTGTCATACCATTGCCGACTTCATACGGTAGTCCAAAATACATTTTTAATGGGTTGAATTTAAACTCGCCCATATTAACCACCTATTTTATTTACTACACGCGAAACATTGTCTTTGGTTTTAACAATGTCTTTGCCCATAACCATTTCGAACGTTATAGTGCGAGTAGCATAGTCATTATCCGTAACAGACGGCAAATCCGACAGCACATGACATTGTGTTCCAAATTTATTTGTCCAATTAAATAAATGTTTTATTCTGGCAGCAATTAAATCGTGACGAGCAATACCGGTAAGTTTTTCAATACCGTTCTTTTCTTCACAAAGTATATAGAAAATAATATCTACATACATAAGACTGTCATTGTATCGAGGGGTTTCTTTAAATTGCACCTCATAACAAATAAAATTCTACACATTGTGCTGAGTAGGATGAATCATGTAGTACGGAAGTATATTAACATCTAAATAATCGCTTGGGTCTGCATTCTCATCCTCAAGTTCCTTGTTGTTTAATAAATAAATAATCAAAGGATCATCTATGAGAGTTTTTTTAATAATTTCTTTAAAACGAATATTATTATCATCCATTGTAATCTTATAGGCACGAAGTTCCTGAAGTTGTTCAGTTGTTAATTCCATAACTCATACCTCCTTACAACGCAATGATTTCAATTGGCAACGAAGCAATTATATCTTCGCCGTCAACTTTATATGTTACAGTAAGTATTTTGCCGATATACGAATCGTCTCCCAAGAACTTAACCTTAACATGATTATCTATTACAGATAACGTCAGCAATTCTTGTGGAACAGAATTCCCGTCTATAGAAAATTCCCAAGTACCGGGAAGTGTATCTATCGACGTACCGTCTTCGTCGGCAAATACCACGGTGAATGTTTTGGCAGAGCCGCCTATACGAATCTGCTGTTTACCTGAGCATGTAATTGTAGTAGTGGTAGTGGGAGTTGGGATAATATCATCTACCGGAACAGCCGGAGTAGGTTCTACTTCACTAGCTTTCCAATCCGCCCACCAAGCAACTACATTGCCATCAACATCATAATCAGCTTTAAGTGTATGTTGATTAGCAAGATCTTGCGCACAAGTAAAAATCGCAATTCCTTTAGAATTTGAACGATTTATTTTACTAATCTAAAATACGCGAGGTTCTGTTAATACGTTGGCATCTATCACCAAGTAAGTGTTATAATATAAATGTTCCGTATCACGATTTAACGGAAGACAGAACTAGGTCTAGTCTTCTGGTTGCTAAAATTTATACATATACGTTACTTTATCAAGTCGTTAATTTGATAAAGAATTATTTAATTCATTTAAAAAAGCCAAATACTTAGAATGTTTTCTTTCTAAATATCTATTCGCATCATAGTATAACCAATCCATGATTTTTATTACATTCTTTTTGCTTAATGTTTGAAGAACGGATGTAATATCATTTTCCTCTGGATGAGCGAGTTGAAGACTTAAATTTACACCTAATTTATTTTGAAATATTTTATTAACACTATTACAAAAATCAAATGTAGATATTATCTTAAATCCACACCTTAAAAGCCCATTATCTTGAAACGTATAAAAACTTCCGTCCCCGTCAAAATAACCCCTTATAAAATGTGAATGTAAAAAATCTGGAATGTCTGGGAACGTCAACATCAAACTTTTGTTTTGAACCATTCCTTGCTCTACTAAAGAATTTGATAAATGTTTACTTGATAGTTCTAAGCATATCTATGGTTTAACATTATCAGCTTTTATTAATCTATCTCCAATATACGAATCTCTTTTAATAATTTGTCGCAGTGGTCTATTAGATCCTATATCTTCACTAAATTTTTCTATTATTTCACGATCATCAATTTGTAAGTCTAAATGTATCGCATTCCTAGGAACATTATTACAACCATCCGCATACAATAATCCCAAGTAATATGCCTTATCTTGGGTATCTATTATATCAAAATACTCTTCATTTAATGAATATTTTCTACGACCAGGATTCTTTATTCCTAGATTAATAAATAATTCAGATATAAATCTCTAGCTAACATTATTTTCTTCAGATAATTTTTTAATAGATTTCCCAGACTTATATTCATCGATATGGTTATCAATATTCTCCAAAAACAATTTTCTATTGTATTTTGCATCTTTATTATACATATAATTAATCCTCCTTCAAAAGATATAATGTATGCTATAATAAAAACAGTAATTTTTATGTTGAAGGCATAAAAAAACGGTTTGCAACCCGCTGTCCTGTTTTTATTCAAAATGATTAAATAATTTTTCTTATACTTTCATATAAGATCGGACTATATCTTTAACCGCAATTGCGGTTACTTCCCACTGGACTTACTTGAGCCACTTAGTCTCTGAACTTTACCCTCATCAAGTCTTAGCTGCTGATTATCCAATATAATATATTTTTTGACTATCACGCTTAGATGTATCTCATTATTACGTTGTAGTTATACTATCTCTAAGGAAGTTCCAGCAATTCAAGAAGTTTTCATCGTATTATTACTAATACGTGCGACTATTTCTAATCGAGCCATAATCCACTCATTATGTTATCATAAGGCTTTTTATCCTTATCTCTTACTGTCGCCAGTAAGATCAGCATATGTTTTCTCCATATCATTAACTTGACTTAGGAGTCGGACACTCGTGGGAATATTATATTTATTCAATTCCTATGCGTTACAATACTTCGCAGCCTTTCGCTATCTGCGAAGTTATCTCGGCGTTGTCTACGAGAGAGTTCCACCGATTTTGCCCGATTTTCACTCATAAGTTTCCTTATAAGGCAACAATTTTTATTGTAAGAATTTTGGCTCCTGCTGACCCCAGGGAACTCATAATATTTCCCATCTTTAATCCAGCGGAACACTTCGTCACAACGAAGTACTTCCCAAGTCGGAAACATATTTTCATCCCGGTCAGCTGTAGCAACCACTAACCATCTACGGTATATGTCATCTTCTCCCTTTAGCCAAACATAAAGACCAACTGGATATCTAGCTCTATACCGCTTACCAAACACTTCTTCGTAATAATCAACACCGCACTCATGACCTGGTCTAAACTAAATATGCATAGTCTATTCATCTTTTTGAAATGTCTTAGAACTATGTGCAATAAATTTCACATCTATAGGGGTTGGATTTGTATCCTCTTCCGGGTTAAATCCTTCAAGACGAAGTCTATTCTGCGGCGCGGTATGGTAGTAATCGAAGAAATATCCAACCTAATACTAAACATCCTATGCAAACGTAGCATCCATGATTACATCACTTTGCTACTTCCTCGCCCTCCCCGGTACACTAATATTATTGTGCATTGCCTAAAAATCTCTGTAGGTAATCATATCAATCACCTTCCTTTATTTTCATAATCTCCGCACCGGCATCGAGGATAAGCTTTCGGTAATTTTTAAAATCAAAACTTTCACTTAAATATTCGGATTTTGCCGACTCAAGGATACTCATTGTAAGCACCAGTTCCGGCGGTTCACACAAAATACCATTTAAACCATTTAATTTATATTGTAAGCTATGGAATGCCTCCACAACATCAATATCTGGATATTCTTCCTTTGTATTCGGATCTACATAAAGCAACAGGAAGAAAATTGCCTTACGCAAAGAAATTTTAGTAGAATGAATCTGGGCAGAAGAGTAGTGACCATACCGAGTTTTCATACGGTATCAACTCCATTGATAACGGATAAACTATATCCATAATCTCGGATAAGCTTTCGAAGGTCTGTTTGAGCTTTGGCGTACATAGCATGAAGTTCGTTCATTTGAGTTGACTATGCATAAAACTTCTATTCACTGTTTGATATAAGTTGCGATGTCAACAACGTAGAATGATACCTAGGATCAAGCCATCGTTCAACCATCCCCAAAGCTAATACTTCCTCCACAAAATCTTTATCGGAATCCTCATCCAGGGAGTTCCGCAATTCATATTCTATCTCTTCTATATCTTCATCAAGCGTTATCGACTAAAAAAGCCTACGCACCATTGGTTTGGATAGCGTAGACTTCAAATAGCCGAGTAACATTTGTTTCACTAATTTTTCTTCTAATCCCGATGTCTCGTAATCTTTTACACGTAGGTAAAAGCGAGAATATATTTCATCAAATTCAGAGGTCATGGGATACCTCCTTTATTAGATAAACTCTTTAATTCCGGTACCCAGAATATTGTCAATAATGACGAGTTTCTGCAAAGACGGATAGTTTTCATTGCGAATCATATCCATTGCGGTATATTTAATAACTTCCTTGAATGTATTAGATGCTTCACTTAGCATTTTTTCAAATTCACTGTCGGATTTATCAAAAAACTCTTCCGGATAGTTAACGCCAAGGTATCTCTGATAAATAGCACCAATATCATGTTTCCACTGTTCACAAATATCAGGGTCTTCAATCATAATCATTCCATCGGTAATAACCGGTTTCTGTCTCCATGACTGAAGATCCCTATATGTAACATATTCTAAATCGCCAAAATTAGGCCATTTGTATGTTACAATCTTATCAAGCCCAACAGTTTCAAGATACCATGGGACAATACTTCTACATGGAATTAAATCGTCAGGTGCAAATTTCTTTATCTCTTTATTAGGGATAATTTTTTCTCGTTTTTTCGCCGGAGCCAACTTCGTTTCTATAAGTTCTTTACCGGCGACTGTTTTTGACTGAGTAGAAAAATAAGAAGTAGATTTTTCAATCATCTCGTCAGTTACGTTTTGCATATGACTAGAAACTTTAAAACCTTGAGATTTTAAATAATCTATAACATCCTTGTTTTTTACTCCAAGTTTTTTGGACAATTCGTTAACAATCATCTTTATTCTCCTTGTAATCCTATATAGTCCTTATTACTGATTATCCTCGATTACACCGAAGAGCTCATCAATAACAACACCGATGCCTTCATGATACCAGATTTCAGTATCCATAGTACGATCCTGATAAAACAAACCATCTTCACCGCGGCTTGCTACTTCTACGTCACCTTCGTTAACTCTTTTAATTGGCTTAAAAGAATCATCAATCGGAATAATAAAGATTTTCTTATTATCATTGGCAGTAAAGATAGAAGTGCGCGTCCCCTCTTCGTTTACACGATCAAGAACAAGACATTCATAACCTTCCCACATTCCAAGCATACCTTTAGTATGACGTTCGGTTTTCATTTCATTTGACCACATGGAATACGGAACAGTATTCTGAAGTTTCTGCATAGCAACACGAGTACCAACGAGCATTACATCTTTACCCGTAACAGCCTTAACTGCTTCAATTTTATCAATAATAGAATCTTTACTTGCTTCAACAATAGCAATGCTAGACTTCATATCAGCCGGAAGATAGGTATCAAGACTCATAAACGCGGTATAAAGAGCAGAGTAACGATGTTTTTCAATACTTGTATACATAAGATTAATCATCTCCGCAAAGTCAACTTTGCCAAGCATAAATAATTCATAGTCTGTATATACTTTAATTACATACGGTGATGTATCAATGCTAAATGCCTTCCCAGGAAGAACTTTCTGACGCACTACATCATGATGATTTCCAGCCCATTTACTAACCTGAAGAAGGGCATTCGAATTCACATAAAACTGATTAATATCACCACGAGCAATATTAACATCCTCAACGAGATCCATAAAACGAGCGTTACTAGAATCCCATCCAGAAACCATTTTATCCGCAAGGGTGTTCTCAATTACCGAACAAATTTCAATACCGTGAGCTCTCCAGGCCTATCTACGCTGCATACGGGTTGCGTTTTTAAAATCGATACCTGTAATTTTATTAAACTGATTACGGATAATCTCACTTGTTTCAGATTTAGAATACTTATTATAAATATTATTTGAAGCGTCCATCATAAGATCGTTAAAAACAAGCATATTTTCATAATTGTTATCAAAATTAGCAACAACATTTGCACTAAAACATGTAATATCTCTCATTATTTTCTCCTCCTTTCTTCAAAATTAGTTATTATCCACGTTCTGAATTACATAAATACGAACAAGGGTATAATAGTTGTTTGTATAAATGCTATGAACACGTCCAACAAAGCCATAGTTTGCCATTGTCGGAGCAGCTGCCTGAGCAACATATTTTCCGGTTCCATCAAGAACAACATATGCGTCCTCTTGTACATTGGTCTGAGAAGCAGCAGTAAACATGTTAAGAGATACTCCAAAAATATCTCCGTCATATTTGTCACCGACAACCTCATAAACCTTAGAATCCTGCCCAGCCTTATTGTAGAAGAATCCCTCGGATGCTTCATACTGGCTTCTCGCATCTTTAATAAGTGCGGGGGAACCAACAATACCGACTTTATCCTTAACACCGGCGATTGTAGCATAACGCTCCTGGAGACCTTTATCATTATGAGTGAAGTCCCCCACTTTTACCGCAACGGCATTATCTACCTAGATAGGTGTTCTTGTGATATTTGCGCCAGTACCGGTCTCAGTTACTACAAGGCAATCCCAGAGGTGTCCGGAAATCGATGATTTTAAGAGGGAGGATTCGAAAATCCCATGAGTACCGCCGGCAAGTTCAGTTAAATTACTAAAAATAGCCATAACTATATTTTCTCCTTTCTTATTTTTTATATAAAAAAATAATAGGCTAAATAACCTATTACTAACAAACTAATTTTTCTTCTTCTATTTTTTGCCAAGTTAAACGAGTACCATCTGGAAGATGCCCAGATGTTTTTCTACCATTTCTAAAATAATTAGTTATAGAAGCATGATACTTTTTATCGGCAGCGGAATATGAATCAAATATTTCTCCAGTCTCAACGCATAAAACCTTGTTTGGGATATTCCCCAACATCTTATATCCATGTTGGCGATTCAATTCAATTATCTCTTCTTTTGATTCTTTGATTAATCCGATTGCAGAAGCCTTATATAGCAATTCCCTCGCAGAATAATCGCTTATTCCTAAATCCTTACAAATCTGATACAAAGACTTCTCTTCATATGAATTCCATAAATCAGATACTTTTAATAAAATACTCTTTGAGGCAATTTTATCAATTTCGTCAAAATCAATACCAGACAAATCAAATATATTTGAAAGAATTGAATTTTTAATAGAATTTATAATATAATCCCTTTTGTTTTTACTCCCATAATTATAATCAAGCCTAATAATTGTAAACCCATGTTGTATAGCCAAATCGTCTTTAATCATATCTTTAGCTATGACATCCTTGGCAGTTTGACCAGACATATTATTGTCGCAATAATGAAAACCACCATCTACCTCAATAATATATTTAATATTATTATGGCAAAACATGAAATCATATCTCGATAAATCCACCCATTTAGGAATATATTGATACTCATATTTAATATTTAAACTATCAAGCATAGCCATTATAAAACGTTCCCCATAACTCGTTTTGTTACCACATAACTCACAACTAAACCCTCTCAATGAAACATTATTAACTAATCTTTTAAATTTATGTCCACAATCTGGACATAGCCACCATATTTTAACCCCAGAATTAGGCGTATACTTAAAAGCGTCCTGTGGTGAAAGCAAAAACTCTTCAAGGTCAGGTCTTAAAGTATGTATGTCATTAACATTGGTCATAGGCCTAATTCTGACTTCAGGATTACATAAAGGACATAAACAATTGCCTTTATATAATAATGTCTGAATTGCTCGAGAGAAAACAGTCCCGCATATATTATGTCTAATTCTCATTGTTTGATGAGCATTTTTATATTCGTCCAATGGAATATATTCATCCCCATACAAATCATAAAAACGTTTTAGAAATTCCTCGTTTGTTAATTTTTCCGAATTATAACAAATTGGGCATCCTTTCCCAGACATCACCTTACTAGGCGTAGTTTCTTTTTCATGCCCACACTCCAAATATTTAACTAATATTGGAGTTTCATGATTTATATATTTACCAAGTATTTCATATCTGCCCGGATATCTATTCTCAATCTTTTCAACAAATTCATCGTGGGTCACCCTATATAAATTCTGACAAATAGGACATCCAAACCCGCCTAAGAGATTCGACGGACGAACCTCATTTTCATGGCCACATTTATTATATTTAATTTTTACCTTAGTTTTTGCATTTATATAATCACCAATAATGGTATACGTGTCTGGATATTTTTCATTTAATTCATTTTGGAATTCTTCGGTTGTTTTCGCTTTTCTTGGCATTTTAATTATCTCCTTTCAAATAAAAAAAGAATCCTTAATTAAACTTAGGATTCTTGGTGTTTTTTACATATTTATGATTGACTTTTGGTCTTTGATCTAAATATTTTTTTAAATTATCCGTAAACAAAAACATCCAACACTCCCTATGAGTTTCTGGATGTGTTGTTTTTGCTATATATTTCTCCCCGATATTTTTTAATTCTTTACAAAGAGTGGGAGAATAGCAATAAAAAATATTAGTATTCAATTAAAATTTACCTCTTTCATTTTTTGCTTCTCAGTAATCCATCGAGAAAACTTGTATTATAATCAATTCTACCAAATGCAAAGAAATCTTTCTTCGGTTCTTCTTTCTTCTCGGAAGTATCCGCCGCAAAATTCAATTTTCCAGCCTTTGCATACTGAAGCAGAATTGCGTCAGCCTTATCTTTGACCTCATCAACTGTAAGATTAAAATAATTCTCACGTTTCTTAAGATCTTCAAATTCCTGAGTACCAGCAATACTTGTATAATCTACGGAATTAAGAACTTCAACCTTCTCGGGTTCAGATTCGTATTTAGCAAGTTTATCAGAAATATCGGAATAATTACTCTTCATAGACTCAAGCTGAGCTTGTTCGTCTTTGCTTAAATACGTACAGAATACCTCTGTGCGATCTCCCTTTAAGGAATAAACATCCTTCTTTACTTGATATGACTGACGGTAATGTTTACCATTCCAATAATCATGCATATACACGATTTTCTCATCATCCAGTGCGTCCACGTCATACCAGGCATTATCGCTTTCTCCGTAAGTGGAGTTCACAAGCTCATAAAGTGCGTTAAGTTTCTCCATTAACGTAGAAGAGAATGTCTTTACTTCACCGTTGAAAGAAACGGTTTTGTCGATACTATATTTTTTCTGCTGACCGTTATTAAGTACACCGTCATCAGTAACTACATCTTCCGGTTCTTCTTCCTCGGAATCGTCAGTGGTATCTTCTCCATCAAATTCATCAACCACTTCGGGAGTTTCTTCGGTAACTTCTTCTTCCACTTTTCCAGAAGCTTCTGTGTCAGTAACCTGAGTTTCCTCATCAATGGTTTCATTTAATTCGATGTTTTCTTCCTCAATAGTTTCATCTACTTTGTTTTCATCAAATTCCAAACCATGTTCCTCCTTTCTTTGGTCGTTATTTATATGATTATCAAGCTTATTCATAACAGCTTGCGTAATCTCGTCAATTAACTCTGCTTTATTAAACATAACAGAATTATTCTCGGCACTAAAATCAGCTATATCTAATCTGGCACCTTCCATACCTTCTCCGATTTCTTCTCCGGAAACGGGATCTACTCCGAGCAATGTAGCTCCTAACACAACGACATCCTCGAGAATAAGTTCCTTCTCTTTTGAATCGTAAGACATTTTATTTACGCCCAACTCAGCGGAAAGTTTTGTTCCACCCTTACGTTCAATAATATCGGCAGCAGCAGTGTAGTTTCTCGGAATTGCACATTTTGCAAACAGATATTTTCTGTCTTCATGCTCAGAATCCTATTCAATATATGGTTTATCTGCGGTAAAACATCCTACTTGTTTTTCATAGTATGTAATAGAACCATCATCATTAAACTCAAAATCATGAGATGTAAAATCCAATTCTCCGTTTACATCTGTAAAATTTGCAAGAATCGGTTTATATGCAACAGTAGAAGCGCTATTCTTCAAACCTTCCTCCGTTAAATTTGACCGGTTTTTGTTGCGTCCACAATGCATGAGTTTAACTGTACCAAGCAATAAAGAATCATCTTCTGATTCTTCTTTATCAAATACCGCCGGTACTTGTACGCTTAGCTGATACCCAGTCTATTTCGAATCAAAAGAATTGAAATTTTGCTATTCACAAAATTCAATTAAATTCTCTAATGTCAGAATTTTCTTCTTCAACATACTTCCTCCCTTCTTTTTAGAATTTCTCTCCAAAGAATAGGAGAGTATCAAAATGTTATTTTATTTGTAAAATTTACCTTCATACTGTCATCAGCAGAAAACATTAAATTGGTATTATTAATAAATACCCACTGAGTGCCTTCCTTTGGAAGTTCTTCATAGCCGAGTTCTCGCAACTTCTCGGCGGTTTCTTCATCAGATGTATGAATAAAAAATTGTTTATCCTTCATAATATCACCTACAAACATCATTAATTATGTCGGCAGTTTTCGTAAGTTCTTCACGGGTCTTTTCACTAAACCCAGCGTCGGCAACTAATGCCTACGCAAGATATAGACAAAAGTTTAGAAGAAATTCATCCTCTACATCAGTAGTAGATTCATCACCATTAAATATCTTATCTGATATTTGATTATATTTTTCTATACACTCGGTTGTATTCGGGTAAAAATTTTTCATTATCCTTTTTATCTCCTTATTTATTCTTTTTTTAATTATCATAATCACAGAATAGGAGAGGGGTTAGGACACCTCTCCGTATAAAGTTTGTAACTCCTTATATTATTCTGTGTGAGCGGCGGAGTTGGGACTTGCACCCAAACCGACGGGCTCAGAACCCTGTAGTTTTCTTACCACATTATGTTTCCATAACCGAATATTATTCGTTGTAGTCTGGGACATCTCATTACCATATTTAATAATATATTAAACTTAGGTAGAAGCTCTATGTCCTCCACACATTTATAAGATATAATAATCTTAATTTAGCTCGGGATTGCCATATACAAAACGTACTTAGGTGTTCCCCGAATTAGGCTTCTTTTCAATTGTATTTTTCAACACAATGCTCCAAAACATCAGAGACTACCTGTGCTGCTTACACCACTCCGCTAAAACAATAAATTAAATTATTAACGCAATGCCACGTTAAATCCATCAAATAAAATAATAGAGCGGGAGATTAGTCCCGCTCTAAATTACTAATTATAAATATTTGTCATAAAATTCATCATTAACTAAATCAACAACTTTATCAAGAATATCAAGGTTTTTAATGGCATCATTTAATTCTTTATAAAGATATCTATTCGGAACAGGATTATGTGCTACGTCTCCATAGACACGAAAATCATGCTCTGCACAATCTACAAAAGATTCACATTCAGTTTCATCTATATTATAAAATACTACGCCAACTGTCTCTTCATATTTCCCGGTAGAATCATTATATTTGCAAATCAAATAATTATCATCTGGATAATCTGTAGACTTAAACCATGATATAATTTCATCACCTGGTTCATTATCACAACTATAAATAACATCATAATCAACACGATAAACCGCACCACATATACTTAATATATTATTTAGTTTTAGAATTTTATACATTCACTTCTCCTTTTATATCCTTTAATTTACGCAATTGTACTGCCCGTATTTCTACTTCTTTCAGCACTACCGCTTAAATCATCATCGTCCGACCTAGGTCTTCCGACCGTGTTACTGGAAGTATTATAACTTGATTTCAAAGGTTTCATCATATCTTTGATACCAATAGCATTCTCAAACCTAATCTTGTTAATTGCCTTATACGGTGTTCCTTCAATAACAGATAAATAGTCCAATGCCGGACCACCTAATGTTGCGGAATCTTTATATCTTTGGATATAATCATCCTCATTAAACCAGGTTATTCTCAATATCTCAAAGATATACCCCTTAGATATATTTTCCGCAATATAAAAATTCAGCCAAGATTCCAACCTATTTACCCAGACCCACACATTTGATTGATCCGCAAGCTGAGCAAATTTAATAGCTAGATTAGAAGTAGAATTTCCACCGGACACAACTGTTTGTGTTAATCCGCTGTTGGAAAACAGATTATTTATAGATTTCGCTAATGCATCTGTATCCGACGCATGTGACGTATCATTAAACGTAATTTTATCAATGTCGAACGGAGCAGTAATAACACCGACCAAATCCGGCACTGACTGTTCCTCAAGCTGTCGAAAATAATTAACCATCTCCATTGAGATAGCAAAATCATCAACATCCCCGCTGTTACCATTATCCACTAACGGTATCTTATTCACAATCAAAGCATAATTCTCAAGTTCTGTTTTAGATTGAAGAATCTGCTGCAAATCAAGTAAATCTAATAAATCCGTAAACAGCGGAAGAAAATATGGCAATGGGAACGAGAACTCATCTTCCGGACCAATCAATAAAACACAACATTTTTCAGGCGGTAATCTAAACCATTGATAATCACGTCCGCCATCCTTATATGAACGGTATCCGTTAATAAATACCTCATCCCAAGTTGCATAACTTCCTTGCCCATCAACTCCGAGAACAAACTCACTGTTGTTAGCAGCGTCAAAAAATGCAGCATTAAAATATACGACCCATTCTCCATACTCATTTTTTCCGACTATTCTGCAATATTGAACGTCTAGCGGCATTAAAAAAGTTCTTCCTTGTTTATTCTCATAAACGTACCCAGCATAAAATCCGTCACGGATTGCAAGATATAGTGCGGTATACATATCTTTCTTCAGACTAAACTTGTCAAAAGTCTCGAGTACTTTTTGATAACCCTTGAGCGCCTTATCCACATCTATCTCTTCGGCTAAATCATTTGCTTGAGTAATTGTATAATAGAACAACGGCATCGCCGCCATATACATAATCATCTTTTGATACAACATTGAATTCCTAACTAAAAATCTCGAAATTTCTCGAAGAGTATCTTGATTGTTAGCCGGAGACTAAACATATGTTTTTACGAGATCTTTAGTATATTGCGTGAAAGTTCTGTTTACAGACCTAGTGGCATTACGCTGAAGAATTTCTTCCATCTTGGCAAATGTCATCGTTTGCGCACGATCACGCTTATAAGAAAAATCCTCCACATCCGCGGGGATTGTAGTTATTTTAGTTTCATTATTTTTGGGGCCGCCGTCAGCGGTTTTCTTTCTTGTTGCCATACGGCACCTCCTTCATTATTTAAATCTGGTTACTTTTCTAGGTTGGCGGAATGTAAATTGAGAGAATAGAGAGTTTATATCTTGGTTTTTCGGTCTCAACTTTAACTCCAACTAACACGCACACCAATAATTATAAGCAATAGAAGAGTAACGGTCTTTACGCATACCTGACTATTCTTTAACTTTAATGTTACCATTCTTAACCTCATGATCGAGTTTAATTAATTCATACTCTGCCATAGTTGTTTGCAAATACGGCATCTTTATATATGCCTAATCAGTCGGAGAGAGTTTGGAATAGGGTTTATATAATTTTACCAATTCCTCTTCACATTCTTGTTCTGAAATAAGAAAGCTAATTCTACCATTCTATATTCCATTTCTAAGCAATACACATATTTCGTTATTGAAAGTTGCACCAGCTTTTACTGACCAAACAACTTTATTTGCATCTTTAACTTTACATCTAATAGCCATGTCTTCATCATTAATGCACGTTAACGCTTTATATGTTTTTCCAGTCGAAGAATCATATTGATCCTTACAAATAAAATCGAAAATTCCAATTCCTAGTCCTCCTGTATCAACCACTAAGTCAGTGCATTTGTATTCATAGAAATAACGCATAACAATAATCCCAAGTTCGTCAGTTGTTAACCCTTCGAAAGTTTCTCCGTAAACTACATTTGAATGATAACTTATGTCATCCTACTGAATCGCACTATTGATATATAATGCAGCTGCGTCATTCTTCTTTTTCTTTGTTGATCCCATAAGAGCTACGTCAACAGAAAGAATTCGTTTTTCTGTTGCAGAAACATCGGGGACTTTGATTTTATCATTATAGAATTTTAGTGGTAATAAGGCGTTTTTGATTTTTCTCTATTTATTTATCTCTTCCCACTTAAAGAGATTATCACCATCATCTCCGACCCACATACATTCCATTTCCATAGTAAAAGCAAGTTCATTAAAGTCAGCTTCTGATTTTTCATCCATTACTTGATCTTTGGACAAAAGACCTTCTTTGATGCTTAATTGATATGGTAGTCCACAGCAAAAATATCTCTTAGTGTCATCGAAAAAATTAACCACATATGCTTGTAACTTTTTCCATGCCCATGAACTTTTAAAATAAGCACTACTCATATATATTTCTTTATTTCTTTCTTGCAGATGAGAATACTCTGGCTTATTTAAATATCCCGGCTATCTAGGACTCGTTAAAAATTTACGAATAACCAAATTCAAAATAGTCTCATCAACCATACGAAACTCATCAACTACAATGATATTCGCTCTAGCACCACGAGCATTATCTGTACTAGTTCTTGTTGTAATCCAAGAACCATTTTTAAACATAATAATTGCATCATTCTATCCTATGTTACATTTTTCTATTTCAGTACATAAGATAGGAGACATTTTCATTAGTTCATCCTGTATTTTTAACAATACTCCATTTGCCTATTTAAGAGTACCGGAACAAACAACAATCTTACTACCAGGATATAATATACATCTTACAACACAAAAGAGCGCAGTAAGCCAACTTTTTGACATACCCCTTGCGGCAATAAACATAAAGTAATTATAATGCATCATCGCCCATATTAATATCTTCTAAAAAAGCTTAAGGTGTATGCCTAATACTTCTTCAACAAACCGCTCTGGATTTGCACGATAATAAGCTGCTCTAAAAGCAACTGTCTACATTATTTTCTGTTCTTTGTCCTGAGCAATTTCACGAACAGATTTCTTTTTTTCAGCCATCACAATTCCTCTGTGGTTCCGAATATCTGATCAAATAGAGTTTCGGAATCTGTATCTTCATCGTATTGTGGTTTATCAACTGTGTATTTTTTGATAAACTTTTCATACGTATGAGAAAATGCATTTTTTAGTCCCATCATACGAGACATATGACCTTTAAAAAATACATCAAGATAAAGTCCTATTTTATTAACTGAACGAAATTCTTCGTCAGGCTCAGGAATAGGTTTTTCATTTTCCCATTTTTGTATCAACTGCCCAAATGTTTTAGCCTCTGTAAGTGCATTGGAATTATTTTGATTAGGTTTTAATGACATACTCCCCATTAAATCTTGAAGCGTTTTATCTAATTCCTTTGTATCTTTACCAGCCTTTTGGGCCTTATCTATATCTAGTTCTTTAAAGCATATACGTTTAAATAATATTTCTTGTGCCTTATTTTCACAAGCATAACGCTTTATCCAATCTTGATATTCTGTCTCTAAAAAAATTAAATCAGAATTTGTATACCCATCACCAAATCGTTTTTTGGCTTGTTTCAGAGTTCTAGAATTTTCGTTTATCTCTTCCTCATCTTTATCGAGATAATCAGGGGGAAATTCTGAGTCTCTCCAGCTTTTATTTTTATACTGAAACAGACTTTTTACCATTACGATATACTGACTCCATGCGGTTCCTCTATGTTTATCTTGTATATCCTCAGAGGTAGACGAAACAGCAGATTGATATAAAGAATCAATATAGGGCAAATCCATCATTCTAAGTACATCCATTGTTTTATCCCGATTATCAGTATATTGATTCGTTTTCTTATCATAATCACAAGCCATTTTAATTAAACATTTTTTGCAAATTGGAAACAGCCCACTTGAGTAACTTTTATCCGAATAAAAAGCATCGGTATTGTGGAACTCATTACATTTTGGACATAGAAATACATCCCCATTTATTATGCGATTATAATCCTTAGCTAATTTATTATATTCTTGTCTAACCTAAGCGACCCCAGTTTTTCTAATTTCCTCCTCTGTAAGTGCTTGTTTTAATCTAATCATAAAATACCATCCTTTTTATCATAACTCCACTTATATCCTTTATAACTATCTATAATACCCTTGCAACAATCACTTATGTTGCTCATATTAAATCCATCAACTACAACATCGGATAATCTATTATATGTTTTAATTAGTACCCCATCCAAATCCAGTTGTAATATTTTTCCACGATATCTTTTTCTAATAGTATTACATAACTCATAACATTTTTCAGGAGTAAAATAATCTAAATCTTCCTCATAACAAAATACAAATCCCTTTACTGTATTTCTTTTCCTCTGACAACATTCCCTAACCATCCTAATATGAAAACCACTCCGTGTAACATCATGCATAGAATCATACATTTTTACAATAGCCCCATTTTCATCTAATTGAACAACCCTTTTAGCCTTCATCCTATTATGTACATTATTTATATATTCTAGATATTCATCTGTTAATATATAATAATCATCCTCATAAATATAAATATAACCATGAGACACCAAAGTCCCATTAGTCCTTGATCTTATTGGATTATATCCTAATTCTAATCTCGCTATTTTACACGTTTCCCATTTTTTAAGAATATTCCCAGATAAATCACACTGTAGTACAGGTGCAACTTTTCTTTCATCAAAATACCACTGCAAGCTGTCAAAGCCATGATAGTCTTCTAAGAAACAAAATATATATTTGTCTACCCTCTTTATTTTTTTATGCACACATAAATATATTGCGCTAGGATCTATATTTAGTTCTCTGGCGGCCTGCGGGACATTGTTCCATTCTTTAATTAGGTTTCCAGACAAGTCAAATTGTAATACTACATGTATACACGAAGTACCTTGCCCTCCAAGAGTATTATTGTACCCATTACAATCAACAAATCCGTGATATGTCCTTAATCTATCTATCCAATATATTTCTTTTTCGTCTAATTCATTTTCATTACATAATTCAATAATGGAAAAATCAAATTTATTTTCACCATGCTTATTCCACGAACTCTACAGATGACTATTCCCATGTTGATTCTTATTTAACAGCCTTTTATGGTCTTTCCATCTTCTGTTAATATCAACAGCTTGACCAACATACATTTTCCCATTATCCAAATTAGTAATTTTATAAATTCCAGTCATAACATTCCTCCTTTTCATAACAAAAAAGAGAGGGAGTGATTTCCCTCTCTAAGCAGTTATTCCGTCAGAATGTAGCCAGTATCATCACTGGTAAATAGAATATGTACGACTCGAACGTCTCCCCTTCGTCCCAGGCGAAGTGTGCTACCATTACACCACATACTCTAAAATAATAAATTTCACCACGGGAATCGAACCCGAAGCAGAAGAGTAGTAGTTACTCTCCCGCGTACCAACCTAAACAAATCAATGTGTTATTAATTTAACAACATTGCAAAATGCAACCGTCATACTCCAGCCACCAAGAACAGCTACAAGGTTGCAAATAATTTTGTCACGTAGGCGCATAAACTCACCTCCTTAAAAATCAGCTTTCCAAAAGTTGACCTATAAGTCAAAAATTGGAATCAGATATAACATCTGGAAATTATATCAAAAAGCAGACGACATTTCTGATTCCAGAAATTATTTATATTTAAATATATACTTTAATAAAACGACAAAATCGCCATAAGATAACTCTTTATCTTTTTTGTTTTATTTCTTGAAACTGAATCTTTGCCCATATGGAGTCTTCATAAAACTTTATAATCCAAGGCTCAAATTCAATACCTCTACACAATATAAACGGATTTACAGTAATCCATTTTTGCCCGCCACGTACATGAAATCCAATAACATCCTTATCTTTTAAAGAATTCATTATTTTCCTCAATGTATCATACTTCATATTTCTTATTTCGGCTAAGTCCTTAATCGACAAAGCTTTACCACGAGCATCTCCGTTTTTTCTTAAGACGCAATCACCATAGCAAACAAAATGTATAAGAAATATTAAAGTAGCGACTTCTGGATTTGTAAGTCTTTTATCCAATTCTAATTCAACCCCTCTGAACAATTTAGAGAAAGTATATTCTGTCATAAACGGAATGCGTTCATCTTCCTCGGCATTATCCGGTACGGATTCTTCAATAATTATCCTATAATTCTTATTTTCTTCCGGCTCAATTATTTCACCAGTCTAGTCATTAAATACTTTTCCCAAATTATTTAATACGGTTCTCTTAGTTTTATTTTTCATAATCCTCATCCCTTCTCCATCCGATTATTAAAATCAGCGGAATAGGACACTCGGATGATAAATGTCCCCATAAGGCTCATGACTTCCTCATGTTTATCCGCAAAGTAGCGAGGGTTGGCTCTGCCCCAACGATCTCCAGAACATGACTCTGGCGAGATGACTGACTTCTCTACCTCGCATTAATAGTAGCGTATAACCATTACTTAGCTACTACCGTGGTGCGCATCCACAAGTTTTAGGAATAACGGCTTTGTCAGCCAAAAAATTACCAACCCAAAAAGTCAGTATTGATAATATCTCCAATCATACCTCTATCAAGGAATTTAGTCCCCTTATATCTAAATTGATGGCGACCGGTTTCATCCTAAAAGCAGAAGCAAAATCCGTGATTATCCTCGTCTATACACAGAGAATGATGTGGACCATGCTCATCACTCTGAATAAGCCTATTACCTTCCTCATCAAACTCCGGCTCACCGATAATCATTGGGAATACATCGCCCTCAACGTGAGGATAATCCTCAATATAATCATAAGCGTACTCGGCAGCAATAAAATAATAGTCCGCCTCACAGTATACGAGCATCTTATCTCCCACATATTTCTCGGGGTCTGTAAACGCCGGCTGTACCAAAATAGTACGTTCGTCAATGCTAATAATATACGGCCCATTATCTTCTTCGGTAAACTCGGAACAATCGCTAAGTTCGCAGCCGAAGCGGATTCCAATATTGATGAAATCCCTAGCATCGTCGTAATCGGCGATAATCGGCGATAATTGCAAATCTCAGTTCATCGTCCCAATAATCATTAAAGAAACAATCAACGTCTCTAATAATTTCAACATTTCTCATAATAATCCATCCTTTTAATCATAGCGGTCAAGTTAGGCAAATTCATCATTGCTTAAACTTAACATCATATATACAATCAAGGCCTTCATTCTCATCGATAACAAGAACAGTCTGCTCGGGGTAGTTATTTAGTCGCTTACTTATTGCAAACGAATCAGTACCGGACAAACAGCCGGTTTGCACAACTTTAACGTTGCTCCTGGTCATATAAGCATTGGTGTGTCGATGACCGAGGAGAATTAAATCCCACTTAATTCCTGTCAACTGATTAAGGTTATCAATGACATTATCCGGGGTATCTTTGTCGCCATGGACAAATGCCACATTCATACCGCGAACGGCAAACATCGCAATACCTTGTTCAATGTCATTAGTATGGAAAGTAACATTCTTAAAATTCTGAAGTTTAGCACTCAAGAACGGAATCACCAAATTATCAAAATTCTCATGATCGAGACTTTCTTTAATGTTTGGAGTAATTCGTGAGTGATTCCCGGGCGCCACATATACATTTACTTCATTAAATCGGTAACTAAGTGCCGCAATAAAATCTGCAACATAATCCATCACCATAAGAAACTGGTCAATCAAATCTTGATTATTCTCGATACGGAGAGTGGAATGAATAATTCCCGATAGCATCTCAGATAGTAGTACGTAGGCGTTCTGACAACCATGAATAAGTTGTATCTCAAATATACGGTCAAGGTAATGGTTAAGTCGTCTTTTTAACACATCCTCGTTGTACTCATTCCAAAAATTCTTAATCTCGAGACCGGCATGGACATCGGATAACGGAATAATCATATCTTTATCAGAAGTAATAGTGCCATGAAAACGAGCATTGTCCTCGTACTCCAGAGCGCGAGAATCCGCAGCATCAGTAATAGAACGAACAAACTGCTCCATATAGGATTCCTTCCGCGCTTGTTCGCGGAGTAATCGCCTATACTCATTACGCTCATCGCGCACCTTGACACGTTCTTTCTCCAGTTCTCGGCGAAGTTCGCGCAGCTCCTCGGCGTCCGCCGATTGAGTAGCGTCACCGAAATCCTCGCGGAATTTACGAACCAGTGCATACTTCTTCCTAAAAACTGAATCCGTAACATACTCGTCCGGGTTATCATTGAGTTCTTTATTAATACACTCGGCCAACTCGGGCCAAGTCATATCAATAAGTCCTTCATATTTTTTATCCCCCAGTCGGGTAATATACTGGAGTTCTGTTTCTCCGGGTAAACGTTTGGTAATTTGTTCAATCATTAATTACCTCCCGATAATCATTCCTCATCTTCAAAGGAATCCGTCAAATCCATCTCGTCCTTAGTAGAAATACTCACATCAATAGCCTCGCCACGGAACGGCTTAAAACAATCTAGAATAGAAATTGTCTTAGATTCAGCGTCACCATTAATATACTCAAGAGTGGTACCATCTGCGGAAAGAGTACCTTTAATATTGAACTTAGAATTGACAAGTTTCTTGTATTTATAATTCTGCATAATTTATTTCTCCTTTTAATCCATCAATTATTTCTTCACAGATACGCCGGAAGTTTTCGCAGCGTAATCCTTCGCACTTCTAATAGAAGCAAGCAGTATATCCATTGCCTGAGTCGGCTTAAACCCGGCCTTGGTCAACGCATCATATTTCTTCTTATAATTAGTGGCTTCAACCGCATAGTATTCATCGTTGCCGACCAAGTCTTTATACATACCAAAGAGTTCTCCGGCAGCGGAATAAATAATCGGTTTTGCCGCTTTGATAACCCCGGTAACCACGGAGTTAATTTCATCCGGGTTGGTCATCAATGCTTGTAATAATTCTTCCATAATCCTTGTATCTCCTTAAAAAAATACTGCGGAAATCCCCACCCCTGAAATCTCCGCAGTTATATCAATATATTAAGCAAGTACCTCATCAATTGTAATATCTTCACCAATTATCTTGTCAACGACGCCAAGTTCTTTAGCACGATCTGCGTACATATAAAGCTCAACGTCATAATGTTCATCATAAAATTGCTCGTCCATGTTAGTACGGTTAAGAACAAATTGTTTTGCTCGGTCTTCTGCGGAGGAGAAAAAGCTCATTACTTCCTTCGCTTTTTTTGTACTGTTTGCAATACTTATGGAACCATCGTGCTGCAAAAAGATACTATTAGAGAAGGCCACGCGCTCATGACAAGCCAAGAATATATGATAGCAAGCAGACGCAACCAAAGATAACCCAATGCCGATAACCGGCGTCTTACTCTGGAGAATAACATCCGCAACATTCTGTGAGACGAACGTATCCCCACCGACACTACTAAAGAATATTTTGATCGGTTTACGCTTATCTACCGGGATATCAACGTCATCCATATTCCATTTGAGAATATACATCACAACGTTTTCTACCATGTTATCATCAACTTCTTCATTAAAAACGAGAATTCTTTTATTTAAGAACTCTCGATATAATTCATCATATGTGTCCGACTGAGAGCCGGAAATCGGCAGTATTAAATCATTCATATATAATCCCCCGTTAGTTATTAATCATTCCTCACTCATTGCCTTGAGACGAGCCTCGACCTCACGGCGAACACGCTCTTCAAAATCGGCCTCACGGTCCTGGCGACGACGCTTCATAATTTCATCAAGGTCTTTTTCCAGTTCGGGGGTTTTCTCAAAAACAAAAACTGACCGTTTGTGGTCAGCATCATTTCTGTCAGCCTTAAGATGGGTAATTCTATGCCCCTTATCAAGAAGTTCATTAGCTATTGCAGCTTTTCTTATTATTTTACCTTCAACTGTTTCATCATTCGTATTTTGATTAATTGTATTAATTGTTAACATTATTCCTTATTCTCCTTTTTAATTTCTTCATATGAAAAAAATGTGTTATGGTGTGTTTTTTGACGCCCGAGACAAACGTCACTCACAGCTTTATGATTATACTTACCGTTTGTCTTTCTTTCCACATCAATACAAGAGTCATAAACACCGATTAAATTATAATCCAAATCATAAGCATAAACTTTACGTCTATTTTTTACGGACGGATTATTATTATAAACATTTCGCTTTCTTTCAGCTATAAAATCATAATCAATTTCCCCATTTTCATATGCATCTTGCAAAAAAATTTTTACCCTTCTCTTACTTCTGTGAAGAGCTTTTGCAATTTCAACATAATCAGATTCTGGATTATTACTTTTGTAATCCATTATTTCCTTCAATATCTTATCCTTTTCCGTTATATAAATAGACTGCGCAAATTTACGATATTTATCTTTATCCGTTTTTAATAATCCAAGCTTATCCGCTTTAAGGATATAGTCACGAAATGTATGAAATCCAATATTTAACAATTTAGCCCCATCTTCTTGAGATATACCGCCATCAAATAGTTTAATGGCTTCTAAAAAATTAGATTTATTCGCAGCTATTTCGCATTCAGTCCAGTTAACATCAGAATCGCTAAAGTTTAATATCTATGGGAGAGAAGACTCTAATACAGATTTTTTAATATATTCTAAGTCGGAAAACGCACAGTCTAACTCTACATAATTTTCAATGCCATTTAAAATGGCTTTCTCTCTTTTTTCTTTATCGTTTTCTTTTTGCTCTTCCAAAGACCTCATATAATTAACTTGTTCAAAATGTTGTCTCCCGTGATTTTCTATTATTAAATTATAATCTGGAATATATTGATCATAACGTTTTGTTGGGCTCCATTCAAAAATATGTTCTGGTCTAAATTCGACATTTAATTGTGTTAACATATTCCTAATAAATTTATTAGGATAACTTATCCCATCGGAACATATAGGGCATGAAAAACCATAAGTATGTAATTCCGAAACGACAATTTCTTTCACATGTCCGCAATTAGGGCATTTTACTTTGATTCTTTTATTTGACTTAGGTCTTACGTTGTCTCCATCCTTAGGGTTTAATAAATATTTGGTTAAATCCGGTCTTAAAGTATTTAAATCATTGCAACCCGGAAGTACCTTCCTGCCAGAACAAACTGGACATCCATTTTTTAATCTGAGAAGTTGATCCGGTTTTCTTAAAAATTCAAAACCATCATTTAAACATCTTACTTTAATAGGCACCTTTGAATTTACATACTCCGATAACACCTAAATATTTGGATGTTTCTTTTTTAATCGTTCCACAAATTCTTCATGAGTTAATAATTTTCCCATCTCATCAGTCCTTTCTTTATAGTACTTTCATTATTCATTTATTATGAGATAACTCCTTCAAATCATTAATAAACTTTTCAGTCACCTCAAAATAAAAAATAGTTGCACCTCTCCGATTTTTATCAGGTTGAAGGTCAACTATTTTATTACCCTTTCTAACTAATTGTTTCGCAGTATATCCATTAAATATTGGTTTTGTTTCCATATATTCAAATCCTTTATTATTCAAATAACTTAGCAAACAATTTACTTGTTTCACTTCGAACATCTTCCTCTAAATAAATACAAGCAAATTTAGGATTGCCTCGTAATTCCAAACTCATTTTATTAAGCGCATTATTCTTTGTCGGATTAATGACACTTTGTTTATAGTCACCATTGTAAAAAACCCGAGAATTTTCGCCGACACGAGTACCGATTAATCGTATCTGCTTTTCTGTTAAATCCTCGGCTTCATCTACAACAATTACGCTATTGTTATAAGTGCGACCCTTAATAAAATACGGAGTATTAGCTTCGATTACTCCGCGCTGAATTAATGATTCAAGTTCAAATTCTCCTCCGTCTAATTGATCGGCAAAGGGCAGTAAGAAGTCATAAATTTTGTCTAGTTTCTCACCTGGTAAATAGCCGACTGCCTCACCCTCCGAAATAACCTCGCGAAGTGCAACTATCTTAGATTGCCATCCCTTTTCTTGAATAGCATAAGTAGCCATACAAGTACTTAGTCTGGATTTTCCAGAGCCGTAGCCACCTAATATTGAAGCTATAGTAATGCTTGGATTATTCAATATGTCCAATCCACATCTCTGGAGAGAATTCTTACCTTTGATATATTTTGACGGTGGCAGCTTCAACGGTACAAACATCGAACCGTCAAACCGCATTTCCTTAATTGAATCGTCATCTGTATTATTAATAATGATATACTCATTCGTATACCATTTAGAATAGTCTAAGTTATTCATATAGTTATTAATATACTCGGTATCCCCGGTAATCTTAACGTATCCCTTATAAATTTCATCCTGATGTTCAAATTCCTCAACGTCTAAACCAAACACTTGCTCGGCAATTACACGACATCCCACATCAAAAGTAATAAATTTAATAGGAGTTACATTGGTAGAATACCAAGACGCACACGCACAAATAATATTATCCGGCGTTTCGGGTATATTGTAAGAATTGATTAATTCCCTAATGGAATTATTATAGACAATGACCTCATATCGGTCTTTGTGATCGTTTAAGAATCGGATTGCTTTACGAGCCGCCGAACGAACATCATCTGTCTTGGAACGGCTATTTTTAATTTCTTCGAGCTCAAACAATGTTTTATCAGAAATAACAAACTCAACATCTGAGAAATAATCCGGATTCTCAATCAACACATTAGTATCTAGGAATAGTTTTGCATCGCCCATACTATAAGCCCCCTTGCGGTAATATAATTATTATCTGGTAAATGTAGTTACATTCTTGGAATTCCTATATTCCTCAAGTAACCGTATAGACTTTGGCGATGTAGTTAAGTAATAAACCTTAGCCCGACTTTTATGAGTCGCACTGCTCATATGGATATCTTGACCACGATTTTTACTTCTTAAAAATTTTGCCTCATCAGCAGAAATTTTAATCAAATATTTTCACATCCTTATAATATATTTTTGATTTTACAAAAAAAATAAAGGGAGCGCAACAACACTCCCTTTAATAAATAATCAAATAAAATTATGCGTTAACAGCTTCCTTTACGCTTGCACCAAATTTTACCTTCGGCGCTTCTTTAGCCGGAATAGCAAGAGGTTCGCCATTCTGCGGATTGCGTCCGGTATAAGCGTCTTTGTGAACCGTGTAGAACTTCATCCCCGTAAACGGAGTAACACCGTCCTCGGTCTTCATAGCTTCTACAATGGCCTCACCGACACCGACAAGGACTTCTTTCATATCCTTCTGAGAAAGATTACACTTTGCTGCACACAGTTTTACAAAATCAAGTTTCTTCATAATATAGTTCTCCTTTTTTTTCCTTAATATAATTGTATAATTGAATTTACGCCATTCTCGGCAATATAGCGTAAATGTAGTAAACATAAGGGTTTGCGATCCCTCATAAATGCTTGAATGGGGAAATTGCAAAATTTCACGTATTTACTGGAATTTTAAGCATTTCACTTTTTCTTATGTGACCCCACATCAGGCGGTAATTCCCTTAAAAAACAAGACAAAAATAGCTTTGGATTAACTTCATACAATACCTTCAGAAGTATCGATCTGTTCTTATCCGTTTTTCTCGATAGCTTGGCAGAGTTATTTTTAACCGCCGTCGAAAGAAGGAATGCCCGGTTAATCAGATAACATACCAAATCTCTGTAATTAGTAGATAGGCGAATTTGCCTAATATCATTTATTAACTCATCAAAGTCACTTCTAATAAGAAGAAACTCCTTGTCATATTCCCCAGTATATATATATTCTTCTCTAATACTCGCATAGTATCTAATAGAGTACCTCTCAATCCACTCCTCGACCTTGCGACTTTGTTTTCTATCACCTTTGTATTTGATATGTTCCATAAAATCCCATAAGCCGACTGCATCTTGCCGGTAACTCATCTTGTTCAATTTTAAGTCCGCCAAATAATTCATAGGGCAGTGAAGATCGGGATTGATTTTTTCCTTATTAAAATTTTTCTTAATGTTAAGCCAAAACTTCGGATAACCATTGGTATCTATGTCCATATCTTTCTGAATACGGGCGATCTCATCCGAAATAGAAATATCAAATTGGCGCTTCGCAGAATCAATAGCCGCTTGGGCTATAACGCTAAGGATTGCCACATAGTCATCATATTTTCTATCATGGAACGTATAGGAATAAGTCTGGGCAAGCTGGGCAAGGTTTGATGACAATCCTATGTCAAGCTGCGATTTTGCCAGGGCATTATCAATCGCCGCATAATCGTCCATAGTATTGTTGTATTTATTAGTGTCTTTAGGGATATTGTTAACAATAGTGGGATAACTTCTGTAACAATACTCTGCGTGACGAACAATATCCGGTTGATTGGTTACATACATTGAGTCGCTGTCCTGATCGCTCCCATTGTTACGATCTTGACAATCTGTACCAATCATATTAATAGCAATAATCTGATCACTAAACTTGAAGTATTTTTTCATCCTATCATCATAATGATTATGTAAATATGACATATTGAATTTCCCGTTGAACGGACTGCGAAATCCCGCCAGATATTCACCGTCATCAAATCGACTGGTATAACATTGAATGGTACCTTGTTCTTTAAGCAACGTAGTATCAAGGTCAACATCATCCGGATTTCCGGTAGCACCATATAATAGCATTGCATATGGAGAACCGACAATAACCAAGTTGTCAGCATTCTGAATTAGTTTGCCACTTTTGGCATTGTTTGCATATTCACGTATGATTCGACTTTTCCGCTCCCTAAAATATGAACATCTTACAAACTCCGGATTCCATTCACACAACGCCAACAATACGTTATAATCATTAGCGAAGTTAATGTTATGGCGGAGATAATCGAAAAATACTTCATTATCATTTTTTAGCTGTTGAATATAATTAACTGTCTCCGCGCATACGGCTTTCATGGTTGCTTCGTCCAATGAGTTCGTCATTTGATACGACATTCGCTGCACCTTACCCAATTTACTGGGATGAGAATACTTCACCACGCCAAATTTGCAGCCGTTAGACTCCACCCATCGACACCAATAATCATATGAAAGGTCAAACTTAATCCACTTGACAGCATTATTAGTAGTTATTAATTCTATATCTTTAACATAATGGTCATTACCCCAGATATCCTTGACGGTATACGTAGAATAATCCTCGCCGTGTTTCTCACACCAATCTCGGAAAAATTGCTTTATATTTGCATGAAACGCTGCCATTTTGGTAAAATGATGTCTCAACAATACATATCCATTCGCCCACTCCGGAAACACTGAATCATCAATTAACGCCTGACCGTCAAACAATTCGTTACTTAGTTCGTACTCATCTAGCCATTTTGCATAACAATGCCGACGACTATCAGTTTCTATAGTGACAACATCTCGCGTAAAATACCGCTTTACATCATTAAGAACCAGTATATTTCTCGGATTGATAGTTGCGTAACCGACAATCCCACTGGCAACCAACGGAGCATAAGCAGATATCTCTACAATTGGGGCATTGGTACTCGGCAATTTAATTCCCATGTAGAGAAAGTTTCGTGCTTTATCAAACAACTCATCACGAATAAACATACAACTACCTTTTTTAGCTTTGCCCGTGGAGCGGAAGAGCATTTTGTAGTGAATAGTTTCTTCCTTATATATAGTACCGTCTTTTTTTCGCGATACATACTTTACGTCAACACCATTGTTATAATAGTCACTACGAACCTTATCTTTTAGTCGCCGAGTATATTGATCCTTATTCTCATAGGTAGCTTCGAATAATTGATTGAGTTTGGCGATTTTATTCTTAGCCTTAGCAATCAAATATTGGTCATCTTTGGCTACGGCGCTTCGGTATTCATTGCGAGCACCCTTCAGTGTTTTATATAAGTGATCGATTTCATCCCGGTAAGATCTGGTTTTAAAGTTAAACTCCAAACCAATCACATCCCGTGTCGCTCCGCTATTACTAACATATAGCCCGTTCTCCATTAAAAAGTCGAGGAACAAGCTATTTACCAACATTGCCCGTTTGTATTCAAAATGATCACGTAATCCTAAATTGTACTCGTAATTTGTACTAGCTTCTATATTTTTAATTTCAACTCCGTACTCGCTGATTTATACCGCCCCCTCAGTGGATAAACCAAATAAATAATCATACAGTTCTTCCGGCGATTTCATAGAACGCTTAACACCATGCGGATCGGTATATTCCTGATTGGTTTTACCGCGCCCATAGTTTTTCTCCAGACAAAATGTGGTCACCGCATTAAAATCGGCATCTTCCGGAATGAGTAGCTTAAGCAATCTTAACATTGCGTCGTTATTATCCGGTTCAATTAAATAACCGTCCACATTATGTTTTTTGTATAAACTGTTTTTTGCATTTTGATAATCATCAATACGGGCCATTGACTCAATCGCCGTTACAAAATCTGATTTAGTTATCAATAGTATTTCTCCCCTTATTTTTATCCATCATCATTATCAAGTAATCATACAAAGCCCCCGCGGTGTTGAGCGGGTACTCTTCTCCGTCAACAACGTTTTTAAATTCGCCGCCATAATACTTGCCGAAATCCAACTCAAAACAAAACCAACTTATGACTTCCAGCTTATCATCAAACATTGCCTCAAGAACATCAGCCAATTTAAACACACAATTTTGCGGACACCAATCAACATAATACCCATCGGAAAATTCCCGTCCGGCTTCATTGATAGCATCATCAAAGCGGATTGTTTGTTCCATAGCAGATATGGTCGCAAGAAAAGCTTCCTTATTTAATAGCATGGATAATTCCCCCTTACTGCTTATACTTCTGAATTATATGACGGACACAACCTCTTACCAAATCCGCACCGGAAATTTGCGGAGACGGTTGTGATGGTACTTCGCCAGACATATTTTCATACACGTTGGTGACCACCTTTTTCATTTCGACGTCAGTGAAATTCCCCTTGAGCTTATTACACGTCGGATGAACGGCACGGAGATTGTCTATATTATTTGTACCGCCGCGAGACAGCGGTATTATATGGTCGATAGAGTATGAAAATCGACTCAACGGTTTTCCGCAAATCTCACATGTATTGTTGGACCTACGGTACACTTCTTCTCTGATAGCTTTGGGAATAAGTACTCGTTCCGATGAATTCATCCCGGAGAATTTATCAGGGTCAGAAACGGGATTTTTAACCGTAGTGACTTTTCCCATCTGTTTTGCGTGGCGAAATTTATCATCAATAACCACTCGTAAGTCTCGGTCAATATAATCAAGCACCGACTCCATGTGAGAATATGCTTCTTCCGGTGTGGAAAATACTCTGGCTTTCTTGATATCATTAACGGTAGTATCATCATTACTCAAAAATTTCATTCTGGTAGTAACGACATAATCATTGCCCTTGGATGAGGTTCTGGTTCTATACCACATGTAAGAATCCGGCGAACGATTAACAGCCTTCTGGGCATCTACCAATTTCATATGGGTCGCCCCGGACGGGGTAGGGGCAAATTGCCCGATACCTCGCAAGAATTGAATGTTATTAGCTATATAGTATTTATTCATAATGATTAATCCTCCTTACTTAGTTGCCGCAAGTTCCTGGAGTGCATTTACCAGGGTGGGGTATTTACTGACTGCGAACCATACGTTGCAACTGCCGATATTGAATTCATCATGAATCTGAGAAACAATATCTGTCTCACTCATATTGGTGGCTTGCAGAATCTGACGAAGAATTTTGTGGTACTGAACTCCGGACGGACGAGAAGCACCGGTAATCTTTTTAATCAGTGTGGAAATATCAGCAGGGCACCTGTGGGATTCCGCATAGCCCACTTTCGGCGATTTTGCCTTAATACTTTCTACAGATTTAACATAATTCTTATAGTGAATATTATTAATACGTTTCTCCACACTAAGACGAAGAGCATCAGAGTTCGCACACATCTTGATAATATCTGCGGTAGAATCAATCTTTTTATACTGGGAGAGAAGCTCCGTCACATCATAATGATCTACCCTTTTCATGTCGGAATAAAGAATCTCATAGAATTCATCGGTAGTTTTGCAACCAGTTTCCAGACACTTTGTGCAAGCAATCCCATCAATCCTTTTGATCCACATAGTTTTATCATTCTCGTCAAAAGTGGAGTAGAATAACCCGTTAACATCTATGGGTTTATTAGCTGAAGAGAATGCCTTCTCGGTTTTGGCGGCATTTACATAAATAGCTTTGGCAATAGTGTCCGGAGCGGTTTTGTTTGATTCAACCAGCTTATTGAGCGCTAATTCCTGATGTTTCTGAGAAAAACATAAATCCTGAATGCACTTAGCAATATCAGCATTTGATTTCGCAAAAGTACTCATCCCGTCGGCAATTTTATTAAATGCATTAGTCTGGTGACCAAGAACAAGCATCATGTCCTGTATATTCTCCGAAAATTTTTTTAATTCAGATACTGTTGAGTTAAGAGACTTGATTGCTTCTTTTGTCTGCGTGAGTGATTCAATAACGGCATTCTTTTCCGGGACTCCCAAAATCTCACGGAATGTAGCAAGTTCATCATGAGTAAGAGAAGAAGCAGCAGTAGTCGCCGGTGTGAAGGTGCTTTCAGTTGTGCTCATAGTATTCCTCCAAATTTAATAAATAATTAATTGCATATAGTTGTTAGTTACTCAACATCAATTATAGTAGGTGCTTTAAAGCGCTTAAGAACATCTTCCGCAGCGCAAATAACTTTAGTACAAGCGTCAATTATATGGGTGCCGCATAAGTTGTCTTGATTGTTAATAACCAAATCATCATACAGCATTGGCGCGAGAACGGTGTCTATATAAGTCTTGGTTGCTTGCCAGAATGTATATGCAACGTTGGCATCGCGACCCTCGGCGGATGTGCTGCGGTTGCGTAGAATTTCAACTTCCTTTTTATAAGTAGCTAATTCGCTGCGAAGGTATTCGATTTCGGCAGATTCGCCGGGTTTATTATCATAATCTGTGATGTTGGACAATGTCTTTTCCAATGAGGATATCTTAGTCTTCAATTTATTAATCTGGGAATCTTTCTGCTGAAGTTGCTCATCCTTTTTCTTCAGTTCCTTATCATGGGCTTTGATTTGTCTCATCACATCAGATTTGGTTACAAGTTCTCCGGCTGCAAGTTTATCCCTAACTACCTGATCAACAACTTCCGGGTTCTTAGCCATTCGCTGATAATCAGACGCTTCGTCCTTGGAGTAACCCATCTCGGCAATTGCTTCAGATTTAGTTTCAAAATTCGATGCACCTCGAAGTTTGAAATCATCGCTCCTTCTGTCACCGCCGCTGGCTTTCGGCATTTCTTTTAATATCTCGCCGATGCGCTGTTCTGCCGTAATAACGGCCACTGATAATTCTTGAGCTTCTTTGAGTGTTTGCTCATGAATAGCCTGGGCATCTGAAAATCTGTTGATAGTTCTTAGTTTCAATCGGTAGGCATTAAGCTTTGACTTATTAATAAGAAGAAACTGTGTAAGATCTACGAGAGTATCCGGAAGTTGTTGAGGAGTATAGGTGATTAATTCGGCCATGGCATTATATCCCTTCTGTTTAATAAATAATCAATAAGTTGTTACGCTACTAATACGGTGGCGGCAGTTGATAGCGGAAAATTCTCATAGCTGATACCTCCTGGGTAAAATTATCTCGGTAGGTTAACTATAGCATAGTGATTTACTTATGTCAAGCGGATTTAATAAATAATTAGTAAATTAATTACAATAGTAGGATTTGATTACGGCATTCACATACTTCCTAATCGCCGTAATTGCTTCATTATCCGAAATAACATCCGGTACAAAATCCACACTGAACCATTTATAGCGTAGATAATTAAATACAATCAAATCTTCTTTATTGATAGTGAAATTATGGTAGGCGAGGAATTGCTCAAGTACAGAATTAAGCGAATAATCCGGGGTGTATGTAGCTTGTGATGGATCGCCGTTAGTCAAATTAATTCTACATAAGGCGTCAGGAATCATTGTTTCATAAACCGAGTAAGAAACTCCATACACACTGAATAATTTACGAAGTAAATAATTAAATTCGGCAACTTGGACCTTCCTAAATAACTCAAATGGTTTCGCTGGGATAACGCCGTATAATTTGTAACCAATATAGTATAAGCCGCCGCGATCGGCAAAATTCTTCTCACGACCAAATTTGCCGGAGTATGGATAATCCCAATATTCATCCGACCAGGTTAACTTATGATAGATGGCATCATAATTACAGAACTTATTCTTCAGAAGTCCTACATCATGTGTGGAGATTTTCAGCGTTTCCACCAGATCGATGTTGCCGAGAATCCGCAGCGTATAATTCGCGAGATAATCCATATATTCACAGCCACGAGTTCTGGATTTTCTTATCATCTTACAGAATTCATTCTGAGTTAAGATTATATCACGGTATCTCTTAAAGTACCACATCATGTGCGGAATGTCGGCGGTACGATTAGCCTGGATGAAATCCGGATAATATAGCTTGATTATCTCGGCTTCGGAGTTGTCTCGGACAAGGATTATTGTAGGGGTAGTAGTGGTAGTATTGTTCATATAGTTTCCTCCTTATTAATTAGTAGCTACTAATTGGTAGTTATGTGAATGTGTGAAAAATCGGGGGTATTTTGGCACGATTTTTCACAGTGTGAAAATAACTGCACAAATTCACATAAGCAAGATACATATTGTTGTGTCCAAAAAAATCCAATTTTGTCTCAAGTGTGACTGAGAGAGCACATGGGGGTGCTACTGTGAGGGAACACCCCTAAATTTGGAGTTAACTCGCTAATCCATATAATCATTGGAAAAAATCAGCATGTCCAATAAATGGGACGCTACTGTGAGGGAACACCCCTAAATCGCATTTTCCCCAATGAATTAGCCCGTTTGAAGTCGATTTTTTCGATTTAAACCCTCTATAGTCTTATCAGTAGTGACCAACTTCCGGAAGGCACTATCTTTTTTCTCGTGGTCTTAATTCTACAATATCACCTATCTAAAGAATTAGCCTTTAATAATTCTTCCCAGCCGCTGTTTTGATAGAATGAATGGACGGGAGTCAATATATTGGTTCCCCTGAAATAAACATACGGATTGACGGTGTATACAATGTTTTTGCCTTCGTCGGTACCACTCAATTCCGCAAGGATATTCCCAGTCTCATGTTTACCGATTATGCCTTTGTTTTTTAATGAAGACATAATTTTTCTTACGTAGCCGTATTTGTGGCCGTGAATTTCAGCGAGATCCTTTAGGGTAAGAATGTCTGAATTGCGGTTTTGAGTACGGCGGATTATACAGTCTTCGTATGATATGTGCGGAGTCAGACAAATCGTAAATTTGAATTCGGGCTGCGTAAGGTATTTCTCCAGGAGTGGAACTACTTCATCATATATTTTGACGAATGATTTTTCTTTATTAAAGTCAAGAACGTGGTTATTAACATAATCAAACTGCGATTTTCTGGTGATATTTACTCGGTCACCGGGAAAATATTGGTTGACGATTTCGCCGGTGGTGTTATCTACTACTGAGAATCTGGGGATAGTGTTGGTGGTTGGTTCGTTATTATTCATTGAGTCATCTCCTTATTTAATAAATAAATTATTAGGTATTATTCTTAGATTAGTTCGGTTACTACCGGGAGGTACAACTCGGAACGTTGGAACAACGTTCCTCGCCTTAATCCTATTTGTTCGCTACGCTCCTAATAGGATTAAGGGAAGCGGTAAAAATTAAAAAAAATTTTGTTCGCCATTAGTTATTTATTAAATAGAGTGTATCATACTATATTAGTTTTGTCAACGGCAGATTTTGGGGGATATTGTTCGCATTAAGGGTTATAACTAACCATCGGACTTCCTTACGTAATTAGGTACAAGGGTTTATTAGCTGAGAAATATGGATATGAGTGTTGATTAGCTGCGGGATTTTTCGAGGCGGAAGGTATTGGGGTGGTTATCCGCTCCGGGAATTTACTTGTTTCGGTCGCAAATAGAGGTTGTGATCCGCAATAGGAGCGTAAGCGACCGAGGACTCGGCAATAGGTAATTTATCTGGAGGATTTATCTGGAGGAAGTAAATTAGGGATTATATATAAGGAAGTTGGGTATTGAAGATATGGGGTATGGGATTGGTTATCCGCAATTAGGTTGTGAGCGGGCGCATACCGGGCTTTATCCGCACTACGGATGGTATTGGCGCCCTTTGTGGGGTAGTAAGGGTGATTTTTTTTAGGTCGGCATATTATTTGCTGTAATGGTGGGGGTGGGGAGTGGATATATTAAGTGATTGAGGTACTATCCGGATGTGGAAGGTAATATTGGAGATGATTGGGTGAGGATTATCAAACTCGAGGATTTATATGAGGTCAGTTATTATATGAGGAGAAAAATAAGTGAGTAAATTATTGTATTGGTAGTACTGGATTTATTTAGGGATTGTGGGGTGGGACGATATTGGGGGCGATGAAGGAGTGTGGAGTGGAGAGATAGTTCTAGATTAGGGATTTATTGGGGTCAGATTTTTTTGGTAGTGTGTTGGTGAAGCAGCGTCCCCAAAACCAAGCGGATTTGAGCGAAAAAATGCTGAAAAATGGGGCTATTTTTGCCAAAAAATAACTATTTATTGACAAAACCACTTGGCAATTATATGATTTGACCATAGTCAACGGCGACAGTCGCCGGGGGCTTGTTTCACAAATAGGCGTACATGATACCGCGGTTTACAGTGGAAGGTGTAAAGACTTCAACGAAGGTTTACACCATATCGACGGGGGATGCAATCGCACAAACTGCCACTATAAACACCTTATACATAAAATTGTTTCAACCGGTGGTTGAGACAATGTTTTACCTTTATTCAGTGCATCAAATCCGCCCGGTTTGGTGTACTGGAATAAGGGCAAAACAAAGCCCGGTAAAAATCAATTTTTTCTATTAAGAAGGGAGAAAAAAAACATGAATAACACAATTAGTATTACTTCTCACAACAAGGACTTTAACAAAGTAAATCGTGATTTTTTAACACCGTCCTTTGTAATTGACTCCGGTACTTTCCAAAAGGAAGTACAAAACACGGTTTATTATTTCGAGTGCGTAAAGATGATGCACCAGTTAGACGCGGAGTCTAACAAGGATAAAGACGACCGGGACGAAGAAAAAATCCGGGAGTTAGGAGCAAGGATTAACGCTCTGTCGGATTATAACAAGGGTGATTATGTATCCGTTGTTTACGCCTTTTCAATGGGCATTGTTTCCGGCACGGTCGGTATTGCCGGATTTGATAATCTGTTTTCAGATGTCAAGACGTACGGCGAACAATACACCGGCGTTGAGTCTTGGAGTGACGACCGGAAAAAAGCGTTTACGGCTATTAAAACAGCTTGTAATAATTTACTCGCATGGAAGTTTAATTTAAACCAAATCGACGCCGGCCGGGGGATTTACAAAACGTTTGTTCCCGAAATGTCAAGCCGAGCCGTCGAAATGTTTATTAACGCGGTATACGGCGTTGACGGTCGGGGAAGTGCCGGAAAGAAGGACGAAAAGATTTTCGGCATTAAGCGCCGGGCGATGAAAAAAGAACGGGCGTTTATCCTTCTTTGTGCCTCCATGTTTAAAAAATACGGTTGCGAGATTGGAAGTACCTCCAGAACAAAGGTTGTTGATTTCATCATGTGATACACACAGCACCGGGCTAATTGCCCGGTGCTTTTTTATTGCACGAAAAAAGGACCGGACGCCGGGCAGGCGTTTAACTCCGGTTCTTTTTTGATGCAATAAAATATTATTCAGACGATAGGAGAACAAAGCTATGAAACCATGCAATCAAACTAAAGATTTTTCGTGTACTCTTTTCGGCGAAACTCTGCCGAAATATGAATTTTACGGGCGTGTTGACGGTACTACATACCGGGCGGATTATTTCACCGGGCGTCTTTTAATCCGCGATACAAAGCGCAACATCTGGAAGTCGTCCACACTTGAAAAGAACGCCCGTATATATAACGCTGTGAAGGCGTATATCAAAGAGCACGGGATTCTCGGCGATCACGTCGAAATTTGTCATCATCGGCAAGCCGAGAAAAAAGAAGCGTTCTACCGCACCAAGACATTTGAACGCCGTTGCCGTGTCGAACGTGACCGTGAAATCATGGAGTCCGCGCCGGTAATGCGCAAATCGACAATCAGTGCATTTGGTGCTGCTGCGCACGATTATGACAGCAGTCGCCGGCGTGTCGCAGTTGAGACCGACCATATTTTCGAACTTGACGGATACCGCGGTATATCCGCAGACGAGCGAGATCGGGGATATTCTCAGCCGTTCGAAATGGGACAGAGTACTTCCGGTACTGCCGGCAAATATACACGTTCCGGATTTGAAACCCGGGACGGGCTAAAGGTCGCCCAGAATAAAATCAGACCGGAGAAAAAGCCGGTCAAACGTGAGAAATTAATAATTAGGGTAAACGGCAAAATCGTTTACTCTGAGGAAAACTAATAACATAACAAGCGGTTACTCATTCCGGTGAGTAGCCGTTTTTTTATGCCCAAATAAACGAGGTGAAAAATGATAAAAAATAATTTATACGCTCTTTTTACCTAAAGCGCACACGCCACAAGTGCGCCGCGACAAAAATAGTGTGTGGTGGGCTACGGACGTGCCAAACGTTCGACTTGTTATCACACGCAAGGATTGCGCCGGAAGATTATCCTTTCAGGCATAGTGTGTCGTGGTGGTTCCACGCAATATTAACCTGTCGGTCCGGTAAACCGATGAAACTAGCCACAAACCGGAACTACCAAATCCGGTTAATAGTGTTGGGCGGTCGCCTTGTGTAGGTATACATACACGAGGATTCCCGAAACGTGGATTAGCTACCCACGGGGCAAACGACCGTCTTTTTTCATGAAGAAAAGTGGCTTTGATTATCCGCAAGTTATCCACGCAGTAGGACTCGCGCCGGGTTCAATCCCCGGGCGTGGATTTTGTAACCCATCAACCACAGCTATCACCCGGAAGCTGACCGGGATACCAACAGCACGGCACTATGAGTAACGCCACCTTTAGTAAACGTATGGATGAAGTCCGCCTTAACGAAGGACTTCTCGATTTATGGGACATTCTCGACAGCTTTGCTCCGGGGATGTATTGCTACGACCCGTGTTATGAGTGTAACGTGGTAAGTGCGGAATTTTTGGCTCGTCTGCCCGAATTCCGCAAGTGGGCAAAAGCCCGGGGATTGCGTTGGTTCCGTACATGGGAACAGCGCGAGGAGTGGCTCAATAGCTGAATTTATCTGCCTATGTGCAGATACCAGACCGTGAATACATTCGCAGTTTGGTATGTGCGCATAGTCCGTAACCGATACGGTTTATCCCATACGGTTACACTATGAAACCACGCACAGAAAGAAGGTGAGAACTATGCTCACCCTTCAACAGCTTATGGACGGAACGTTCAAGTTAACCCTGGATCTCACCGTCGGCAAGAATCACGTCATTAGAACGTGGTACTTTGTCAAGGTCGAACCGTCCACCGCAGAACCCGACCCTCACGGGGAAAAGTTCCGGTGGAAAATAAAGGTTGACTAACTCCGTCCAAACCGGGGAGTGTGGGAGTAATCCTATGCTCCCTTTGCTGTTGATAAAGTAACCGGATAACTGCCCTGTCCGCAACCTAGATCACCGCTCATGGATTAGCTACGTGCAATCTGTGGGTGCGTTGGGGGGTTATGCGAGGGGTTAATTACTACGAAGGGGGTTATTCCCATGAAAAGAATGCGCTTAGAGGACGGTTCTGTCCTTATTGTTAAATTGCTCCATCGTGAGCAAAAGCACCTATTTACCATCACTGACCGCACTACTATGAAATGTGTGGTTAAGTCACTCACAGAATTAGAAGCCGACCAATACCGCGATCGCGGTTACTGGGTCGAATGATGAACTATTAAATATAATACACAAGGAGGAATCACTATGGCTATTCGTAAAACAACGGTAAAGAACACTGACACTATTAACTACAATGTCATCGAGAACTGCGGAGTAGTTGCGCCACGTAAGGGTGGATACGCTCTGGAACTCCGCTATATCTCTTGGAACGATAGAGAGCCGGTATACGATCTCCGCCCGTGGAAGGTTAACGATGAGGGTGAGGAAATCTGTGGTAAAGGTATCACACTTTCCGGCGAGGAACTGGAGTCCATCGGTAATCTGATTGCAACACTTGCGGAAGGAGGCGAGGCATAATGGCAATCATTAGAATGATAAACAATGGCAAAGAAATCACGTTCCGGGTGTTTTCTGACGGAACATATATTATAGGTACAAACACAACGTTGTGCCATGATTTTGCGGACGCTTATATTCAACTCCGCGAAGTCGGGTTCGTTGAGGTAAAGTGATATTGCTATTCATAGCTAGACTATGCTCATAAGGCATCTTGTGGGCATAGATGTGGTTATGAACCGCAAATAAAACAATCATGGAGGAATATATCATGGGAAGAACATTGTACTTCGAGGGTGCTGGATGTGAAGGTACCAACGTAAATGATGTTGAGAACTGCCGTATCAGAACGGCATTCCGCACCGATGACGGAAGGGAATTCTATTTGGAACTCTTTTCCGGCTGTGAGAATTACCACCGGTATGACGCACCGCCGGGAGCCGTGAAAAAAGGATATGAGCGTGACTATTACTACACTTGCTCGGACATGATCGTTGTAGATTTCTGCTTTGAGATCCACAATGGAAACGGAGATTGCAATACATACATCCACCCTATTGAACGCAAGAGAACCGGTTTGTCCTACACCAAGGCAAACATCCTCAAGCTAGTAAACGAGAATCTCGGATGTAGCTTTACGGATATGGTTGCTCTGCCCTGGTTAGCCGGATACCGTGTACATTCCGGCAATCCCAAACGGAAATATAATCTGATGGATGATTATACCGACATTCCGGAACGTACCGCAGAGCGAAACCGCATCTATCATGAGGTCGCTCGTGACTATTTTAACCGGATTTACCAGTCCCACATCAAGGCAAATCCGCGAGTAGCTCGTCTACTTAGCAAGTACGAGACCTGGAGTCTTGTAAAGTGCACCGATAAAACAATTACAATCCGTTCTCATACGTACAAAGAACTGATTGATGATGCGGAGCGTGTCCATACATTCCGCGTTAATTATTAAGAAGGGAGATGAGCTTATGCCTCCGCAGATAGTAACGAAAAAGGACGCATACGAAGCCGGCGGATACCGGGAACGCTATGCAATGGATAACGGTACAATGGAAATCCGCACGGTAAACGGACACCGCTTGTGGATTTTCCGCTACTCAAAGGCAAATTCGTACCAGGATGCAAATGGTGCGACGTTCGATTGTAAGGAAAGGAAGTGGATCGGATAATGGCACTATTCGGCTTAGGCTTAATCATTGGCTGGCTCATCGGAGCTGTCATGATTGGTTTAGAATTCCAGAGAGAAAGTATTAGCCTCAAGGGAAAGCGAGGTGGTAAATGTGGCTGATAAATTATTAAAGTACTGCTTAAAGAAACCATACTTCAAGCTAATGCAAACCTACAATGATGTATACTGGGCGGTAAAGAAAACCGCCGTAAACTTCCTCTATGATACATTCTGTGATGAGGAAGTTCTGGAACCGGCACTGCTCCGGAAAGTAACCGATATGATTCTCTCACTCAAGGGAAACGTAGCCAATTAACTAATAACAAAAAACTAATTATTAAATAAGCGAAAGGATAGGTGTGTATTATGACGAATAAAGAAGCAGTAAAGCAGATGGTAAAAGTTTTTGGTTTCGATTCCGTAATGGAAATGGTGGAAACCGTCCGGGATGAAATCCACGAGGAAGAGAAGAAGTACCAGCGGATAATTTCGCCGTATGAGTACAGTAGCACCGGACGTCAGGGGAACAGAGAAAAAGTTGTTTACCCAAATTGGGTGGAGGAAACCTACAATAAGGTACTTTCCCAAACAGGGATTGGATGCCATACTTATGGAAGCGGTGGTTCCAGGGGGTTAAAAATAACATATCCGTCGTTTGCGAAATACGTTATTTACACCTGTAATGACAACGGAATCACGTTGTCAAACATCCTTGAGGTGTTGGTGTCCGCTCCGGCTTGGTGTACCGGACACGGAATTACTCGTTCTCGTATGGAACTCGTATTCCATATCCTTGTACTTCATAGGGAAAGCACCGGGGCTGTTAAAGAGGAGTTAAAGAAACTCCTCAACAAGTATGACCCGGTTGCACTTAAGGTGTTCGCAAACGCCGATGATGATTACCGTCATACGTTGAACTACGAAGCGAAAATGATCGCATTCGCGGAGAAGAAGGTTCTGGAGAACATCCGCGAAGAGAAACCGCGCTTCGAAGTGGTTGCCTAATCCTTGTGATTAGATAAAGCCGGTGATCCCATACCTCGCCGGCTTCAATGTAACCATAAGGTAAAATAATTTATAAGGAGATAACACCATGAAACTAAAAATCTTGTTACCCGAGATTGAGCGGCGCTATTCGCTCTACGTCAAGGATACCGAGTTCCGGTACTTCCTCTCAGAGGGAAAGGCAAATCATTGGTATGTAAAGGACTTCGCAACCTGGGCAGCGAATATCCTCAAGAACGCATTGTTCCGCCCGGAAGAAATCTGTGAGTGGTACAAAACCTATGAGTGCAATGACACGCATATTACAACGGTATTCAAGCATTTTATCAAAGAAAGGGGAATCATCTAATGGCAGCGAAATCAATTAAGGTAAGTAAGTGTAATGACAAACGCAAGTGCTTCGCCAAGGTGTTCGGCGGTTGCATGGCACTTGACACCACATATCCCGAGGGAAAGCAGTGCCCATTCTGCAAACCCACGAGAAATATCACAAATGGTAAAAAATACTCTTGACAAAGAGAAACTCTTGATTATAATTAATTATTAAAGGAGCGTGGCACTATGAAAAAAATATATGCCAACATTATGATTGCCAAGGTATATAGTAATATCCTTGGCGAACTTAAAAAGAAACTCGTCATCTTCACTGACGGAAAGGTGTTTGAGGGTGCGCTGTTCTGGCCTATGGATTCCGACGATATGATTATGGAAGTTGTTTCCGTAGTCCATGCCGAAGGAAGTCCGTGGCAAGTTATCCTTAATGCATATGGCCTCCTCAAGGCAAACGGAATGCTTGCCAAGGATGACAAAACGTTACTGACAATGCTCCACTGGCAGCACGTCAATGGATTCTCCGAAGAGATGTTCATTGATGCTTATGGGGCAGAGAATGATACGGAGTATTTAGCCAAGGAGAGAGGAGATAATACCTATGTGGGAACTCCATATTAAAGATCAGTATGGGCAGATTGCCCAGATTCAAAAAGAAACCCCGTCAACCGCAACTCCGGTGTACGATTCCATCACACCGAAAAACAAATGTGGTTATAACGATGCAAAGCTTACCGTCGGCTATTCAGTCGAATGGTTGCCGGAAGAGAACTCCGCGGCTTATGAAAACTCCCAGAAAGATACCGGTGGTCCAGACCCTTGGGAGTTAATGAATGAATACCAGACGGATTCGCTTGGATTAGCTATCCGCCAGTTACTTCTCCGCACATTAGATCCACATGCCGACATGGCAAAGCTGTTCATGTGGATTACCACCGAGGACGGACACCATGGGGCAGAAGCCACAACGGAAATCCCCGGTGACACAGTTCCGATGCTACGGAACATGGTCCAGGAGAATATTAATAAGCGAATTGACTCGCTTGAGAAAACTGTTGATAGCCTGGAAAAGGAGCTTGTATTGTACAAGTCATTTATTAAAAAGTATAACGGTGAAAAACTGTTTGACGAGTTCAGAAAGGAGACTGAATAATGACAACAAAGCAAATCGCTCGCAACAGAGGAGCAAGACCGATGACTTGCGTGGATACTTTGTGTTGCAAAGCCTACAGTAACCCGGCGAAAATCAAATGGAAACGTCAGTTCCGGTCATTGGCTCGGGACTTTCTGCTGACTGAAGTGGTTATTGATTCCATTATTTATGATGTGGAATCCGCAGCTAAGGCAAACGAGGGTAACAACGTCCGCTACGAAAAAGCACGTCAGAAAATGCTGAGAGCGGTGTTTGGATAATTTATTAAGGAGGTAGATACTATGAAACTTTACTATGAGGAGACATACGGCAACTACTATGATGTAGATGCCGACAACCCCGAGGCCGCCGAAAAGGAATTACTCCGCTTAATCGGCGAAGGCAAAGAAAATGGCCCCGATCAGTGTGAGAACAGTGTGGTCGTTCCGCTCATTGGTAACGGAAAGCCGGACTTCCAGATTATGGGCGGACGAATCGACACCATGAGTGAAGATGAAAAGAAGTTCTACTTGTGGCATCTACTCCGCTACTACTATAAACCACGGCTTATTGCTGACAAGGAAAAGTACGCCGGTAATCACGATACGGTTGATATGATTGATTCGCTACTCAATAAGGTAGACAAGATTGATACTCTTCTCTGCTATGAAATTTATTAAAGGAGGATGTCTATGAGTCAGATTGAATCCAAAGGAATCCGGTTCATCCGCTACTTCGGCGGACTGGTAGCCGGCAATCCAGAGAGAATTGAAATCCACACCTGTTGTGACGTTCTTATGGTTAATAACCCAGAGGATGTTGCACTGGTAAATAGTTTGGTTAAAGAAGCCAAACGGCTCAAGGTAGATACAAACAGCTACCTTGAGTACAAGCTGGTTGAAGAACATGATTGGTAGGAGGTAGCCATTATGACAAGAGAAGATATCAGATCCAACGTTGAGGGAATGGTTGAGAAGGCAATCGAAAATATATTTCTCAACATGCAGTATAGCCTGAATGTTACCGATGGGTTCATTGACCCGTGGGATTCATATAAGTTGGATGTAAAGGAATCGGAAATCACAGAAATGATTACCGACATACTTCTTAATCAGCCAAGAGAGGAGGAATACTGATGTATTGGCGAGTAGTTCTTGACTACGGAAACCGCCGGGAATATGTCCCCGTTCATTCCTCGGAGTTCGCGGCAAATTTAATCGCTAAGAACTACCGATTACTTGCCAAGGCAAACGGTGATACTGTAACCGTGATTACGGTTGAAAAGGTCATGGTTATCAATAACATCATTAGAAATGTAGGGTGAGGTGATATTATGTTGAGATATTTGGTGACCTACAAAATTGAGGGAGAACTTAAAGACCCACAGATCTATACTAGCAACCAGATTTTTAATACCATGGATATGGATGATTGCTATGATGTGGAAATTGACCGCATCTACTTAATCTCCGCAGCTACTGCACCCATTGAGTGCAAATTCAAGGGAACTTGGTGTTGCAAAGATGAGGACGGCAGATGGGACGCACTCCGTATGGAGATTGTAGATAAAGAAACCGGTGAAGTTTACTCGGTCGGTCGCGGAACCGATCATTAAGGAGGGACACTGCGATGAGTAGAATTTATAAGGGAAAAATCAACTACACTATAAAGCCGACGCATCCAGATAAAGACTATGTCGTTGGCGGATGGAAACCCGATAAGGTTTATTCATTTGAGGATGAATATAGATTTTCAGATTATTGCACTAATAACGAAGCAATGGAGATTATTAAAGACGATCTTCGACTGGTAGCCGGAGGTGGTTACAACTGGAATCACATTGATAATATTGAGTTTGTAATTAAGGAAGTGATATAATGCTGAGCATAGAATTTCAGCAACGGATTTATGAAGCCTACAAAGCAAACTGCGAAAATACCGTCCAGCATGGGCAGTACGAATATGCGATAGCAACAAATAGCTGTTGTACCATCCACACTTGGATAGTCCGACGGAAACGGATTAACCGCCCGGGAGGTGAGTGGCACTGGTTACAACCGCTTGACTTATCAATTTATTAAATGAGGTGATGGGTTATGATAAAACGCAAACTTATTCAGTACATTGTAACACACATTGAGCCGGAAACAGCAACTCGGCTCAATCAGTTCCTCAAAGACCACGATCCTTACGAATATAGGGATAACGAAATGTCCCTCGACAAGGTAAAAGAAATGGATTGTGACACAGTCATTAACTATTTGTTAGATGTAATCGAAGAAATGGAGGACTAATTATGATTAACAAAGTTATTAACGTAAACGAGAACCACCCGATGCACGACAAGCTCATGAATATGATGAACAACACGACCGATGAGAATCTCATCATCGTAGCGCGCAGCTACAAGAACCGCAAAAATGATGCTATTGAACCGATTGAAGTAAAAAATGGTATTTACTTCTATGTTGCATACAATCTCGACGGTGCGCTTGCATTTCCGGCAAATGTAACTCCGATGCAAATCGTCATAGCGAAATCCAATATGGCGGAGAAAGCTAGACTTGGCACAATGTTAGACGCACAGCTGACAGTTGGCGGTTTTGGTAGGTTTATGAAACACGTAGACGAGTTCACTGCCTGGGATGAGCCGATGATATTGCTTACTACCGACGAACTTGCGAATGGTGCAGGAATTTTGTTAAACAAGTATGTTTTGTCAACTATCAAAGAGAAACTCGGAGATTACTACATCCTTCCGAGTAGCATCCATGAGTTACTCATTGTTCCGGCTCACATGATGAGTATCCTTGATGCAACCGAAATGGTTGTGGGAGCAAACAGAGACGCTGTAACAGATGATGTGTACCTCGCTGACAGGGCATTCCATGTTGACGAGTGGCTTTGATAAAAGTCGGATTTGAAGGGAGATGATAGCGTGAGAATTATTAATTGTAGTATTCCGAATTGCGTTCCTGAATATAACCGTAGTCGCTTCGAAGATGAAGCCCACGAAGCGGAGAAGGAATTCGAACGGTTGACCTGGTACGAAAAGAACAAAGCATACCGCCGGCAGAAATATATCGAAGGTTGCAATGAGTTGCGCTTCTATACTAGCGTATGCGTGGATTGCCCATACGGGGAGGAAGCGATGCCGGAAAGCGAAATGGACGATATGCCCACTATGATTTGCAGCAATTGGAAAAGCTGTCCGGTGTACCGCAAAGATGTAGACGAACATTTCCCGACAACATCATGGGAAGAATATTGTAGCTGGCACGAAGAGTACGTTGAGAAGCTTAAGAAGGGAGAAGCGGAATGGTGAAAGAAAGAGAATACGTAATCTACATGGCACCAATGAGTGTGAGTTACACATTCAGAGATTTTGAATGTGCCATGAAACACGGATGGAAGATGAGCGATTACGTTCCGGTTTGGCGAGGAACAATATCAAGCGAAACGGTAAATGGTGCGCTTGAAAAACTGTTCGTCATATTCAATACAGATGAACGTCCGTCTCAGTATTGCGGAAGATCGTTAAGTATGTCGGATGTTGTAGTACTTGATGGGATTCCATACTACTGTGACGACATTGGATGGAGTGAATGCTCAATTGATTATTAAACGAAAGGAGACTACCACATGAGAGTAACAACATACCGTAACAAGAGAAACCCTCACAAACTCCTCGATGTCAAGCATACCGCCGACCGTCACTACATGTGGCGGCAGCGGATAGTGTTTGATAATGGAGTAGCCAATCCTGTCGGCACTCCCCAGGGTGGATTTCGCCGGCAGAATAAGGCAACTATAGACGAGGTTCTGAAAGATTATAAGGAGTGGTAACTATGGAGAATAATTCAGTCAGAATCAAGGTAGGTCAGACCTACACGGTCGGTAATGATTCGACAATTATTTGGGAGTGGACATACAAAGGAAATGCACTCATCAGAGAAAGAATTATTGGGTACTACCACGGAGTACCTAATGATAATGACTTACGTGAATTTGCGTATGGCGGAGTTGATGGACTGCTTGACGTAGATGATGTAGAGTTTGAATTTGAAGGGAGATAAATCATGGATTACGAAAAAGAAATCGAAGATAGTATCAAAGAAGCGATTAAAAATAATAGTTACATCGAAGCTGATTATGATGAAGATGTTCTTTTCCCGGAGGTAGAAGATGTCCAGACATTCGAAGAGGCAGACTTATTAACAATGGATAATGGAGTTGTGGTCGACCTCAAAGACGGGACAAGAGTTTACTTGACAATTCAGGCATACAAATAAGGGGTGATTACATGACATTTAGAGATAGCGAAATAAACCAGATAGAAATCGACATGAATACATTATGGCTTTATGATGAAGAACAGCAAAGGGTGGTGGTTGATTTTTATCCAGGCTATTCAATACGGAGACGAGTGCTAGATTTTCTCGGCTTGGATTTAGATAACGTGTTTACTGACATGTGGCTTGATGCCACGGCAATGATTGACCCGGAACGCCGGATTGTAACGGGACTGTACTTCGAAGTTCCGCTTGATGAGTATAACGGGATGCCGCCAACGGAATTGTCACTGTTGATTACTAACTATCCTGAGGGTAAGTTGTTCTTCGACCGCCTGATGGAAAGCAGCAACGGCGCACTTGAAGATTTTATTAAAGAGTATAATGGTAGCATTAAACAGCCGAAGTTGACAGAATCCACTTACAAGACGGCATTGTGTGGCTAATGAAAACCGAGTTTAATCAAACAACGATTTGAAGGGAGAATGAACTATGATTAAAGATATTATTATGGATCTTATTGCAGACAACAAAGAAAATATGCACTATGTGTTAAATGAATATGACGAGGGATATACAGACGGATATCATGATGCGTTGGTAGATTTAATGAATAAACTGGGCATTGAACATAATGAGGAAATTATTAACCAGTAATAAAACGGTTATTTCATTAGTAGTATAGATACAACATATAGTATTTAAATAGAAAAAGGAGATACAAGATATGGTAAAACTTACAGAACTTGGCAAGGCAGAAGTCAACACTTACATCCGTGAAGCAGAAGCCAAACGAAAAGAAATCCTCGATGCAAGAATTGATACCGCCGATGGCACGTGGCTTCCCAACGAGGATGATATCTTGATGGATATTGAACACTTTGAGGAAGATGGAGAGTACTGCAATGGATGGGGAGTAACGGATAACTACAATGCAGATTATCCGCTCTATCTGAAACGTGGTGTCCATTACAACTGATAAAAGATAGGTTTGATGAAGGGAGAACGCACATGAAAAATGAATTGGTGATCTGGATTGACGGCACTATGTCATATATTTATTTCAAGACAAATCAGACCAAGGCCGAAGATGCTCTTGCAGAATTTGATACATTAATGGATCGGATTGGCGTGGATACATGCAATGTAGGCATCTCTGAGATTGAATTAAGAGATGCAAATACAAATGAAACTATTGATAAAGTTGTGTACTAATAAACAGCTTTTACAGAAGGGAGATAAAGCCAATGATCGAATGGATTCTTCAGTTGGAAGGTCAGAATATGTTACAAGTTCATTATTCAAGTGGATATGACCGTTATATATTCCCCGATGGTTATGGAAACTATGAAACAAATATGACACGACCGCAGCGGAATTTCATGGATAATTCCATAAAAGTAGAAATGCTTAATGCAGATGGTTGGTATAGAAAATTCTATTACTGGTTGGATAAAGATAATCCAAATAAAGGAATCATGTCACAGGTTAGAATTAAAAATCAGTTGTATGGAAATCGTTAATTATTAAAAGGAGATGGTGTTATGAAATTATATTGGCCGATGGCAATTATTGTAACAGACGATGGCCCCGATCAGTTATTCACATATGATTGCGCATTAACGTTTGAAAAGGCAGAGAAAGTATTCGATATTTGGGAGAATGATTATAAATATAAAATCGCCGCCCGATGGATTGATGTTGATAATGATGGAATTAAAGATAGGTCATTCAAGAGAATTAATCTTGAAGCTGTAAAGGAACTGTGGGAACAGTTTGGAGATGTACCTATGAATCCCGAAACAGAATGTATTGAAACATATTGGGGGAGTTTGCTGTGGAGCGAACATTTCCGTCCAGGTACTCACAGAGAAGAGATTTGGCACTGGTTCGAAGATACTTTTGATATTAGTGTTGCGGAAGATTTGATGTGATAATACAGCTTTTATAGGAGGAGAACAGTTATGAATGAATTAAAAATTGAATTCAGTAACGAAAGTTTTTTATATTTTAAAACCAACA